>OBWY01001899.1_pt1 | contig 11096 bp, 10 predicted proteins | sample 1538081 | NCBI WGS metagenome assembly OBWY01 (sample SAMEA2580089, study PRJEB22360) | human gut metagenome | biome: human gut; feature: human-associated habitat; material: faeces | place: Denmark | collected 2008/2010
AACAGATATCGGGAGTCCCCATCCACTGCAAGAGCAGCGGACTTGCCACTATTCCTACAATAGACAGGATTGCTCCTGTCACCACTGCAATCGCCAATGTTGTATGCACTGCATCCTGCACTCTCTTTTTGTCGTTCGCACCATAATACTGGGCAATGACTACTCCGGCACCCGCAGACGCTCCCATGCAGAACGATATCAAAAGATTGATCAGCGAGCCACTGGAACCGACTGCAGCCAACGCCTCACTTCCCACAAAATTTCCTACAATAATGGAATCTGCCGTATTGTAAAGCTGCTGAAGCAGATTTCCCAAAATCAAAGGAATGGAAAAGAACAGAATCTGTTTCCAAATATTTCCCTCCGTCATTAATGTTGTCTTTTTCATCGCCATATCATATCCTTTGTAATTTCTTTTAAACTATTTGCTCCACACATTGCCATCGTATCCGCAAGCTCTGAACCGATTCTTTCTATATATAATTGCACTCCGTCTGCGCCTCCTCCGTACGCAGCCGTTACAAATGGGCGACAGATAATCACACCGTCTGCACCAAGTGCCAATGCTTTAAACACCTCCACACCGGATCGGATTCCTCCATCCACGAAAATCTTCATTTTTCCCTTCACCGCTTTTGCAATCTCTTCCAAAACTTCTGCTGTAGCCGGACATTGATCCAGCACACGTCCTCCATGATTTGACACGACGATCGCATCTGCTCCTGCTGCCTCTGCTTTCAGTGCTCCTCTCACAGTCATGATTCCTTTCACAATAAACGGGACGCGGGTTGATGCCGCAATTTTATGTAACTCTTCCACGGATTTTCTTCCTGCCGGCGGAGTCATATTTTTCAAAAATGGAAGTCCTGCCGCATCCACGTCCATTGCAACAGCAAATGCCCCGGAATCTTCTACTAATCTCATTTTTTCTTTAACCGTTTCCAAATTCCAAGGTTTTACAGTCGGAATTCCAATACCTGCTGATTTTTTGATTGCCTCTGTCGCACATTTCATCACATCTGCATTGACTCCATCACCTGTCATAGCAGCAATCCCCGCCTTAGCACAAGCCGAGACCAGCACCTCATTGTAAGATGCATCATTATATTTTTCTCCATAGTGTAGATTTACCGCTCCGACCGGCCCCGCAAAAAACGGATATCTGAATGATTTTCCAAAAATATTGAGACTTGTATCTACCTTTTTATTTGCGCAGAGTGTATCCATATTAATACGGATATCCTTCCATTTTTCATAATTGCGAATTGCCGTATCTCCCACACCTTTTGCTCCCGGTCCCGGCATCTGGTTCCCACATGCCTTCCCGTTACATACCGGACATGCCTTACAATATTTTCCCATCTCTGGTCTTGCGTTTTCTAATAATTCTTCGTATGTCATTTTTTGCTTCCTCCCTCATGTAATCAGCATTTTTATTGATATAGTATTTCTGCAAATACATAGTTACTCACATCGATTCCTTTTTTTGTCAGACTTAAACAGCCTTCCCGTTGCTTTAACAAACCTTTTTCCATGACTTTCCTGATATTTTCTCCGTAGCAGTCCCAAATTGTTTTTTGGAAACAATTCCAAAAAGCCTGTTCTGAAATGCCATTCATCTTCCGAAGTCCTAAAAAAATAAATTCTTCCATCTGCTCTTCCTCCGTCAGATGCTCTGTGTTTTTTCTGATCTTCTCTGGCTGTCCTGCACACTCTGTATATTCTCTTAGATTCTCAGTATTACTATAACGTCTGTTATCTAATAAAGACGACGCTCCAAGTCCGAGTCCTAGATAATTTTTCCGTTCCCAGTATCCTAAATTATGCCGACATTCCATTCCCTCTTTTGCATAATTGGAAATCTCATAACGATGATATCCATTTTCGCCTAATATTTCTTCGGTCTTTTCATACATGAGACGCTCTTCCTCCTCACTTGGAAGATCTCGCTCCAGTGGGCTGCCTTCTCCATACAGTTTTGCGAATGACGTGCCCTCTTCAATAATCAAACTATATGCCGAAATATGTTCCGGCTTGAGGCGTATAATTCGCTTTAGTGTCTCTTCCCAGCTTCTTACTGTCTGCTTTGGAATTGCCGAAATCAAATCTATGTTGATATTCGTGAATCCTGCCGTTCTTGCCATCTCATAGCTTTCCAAAAATTGCTCATATGTATGGATTCTTCCAAGTAGCTTCAATTCTCCATTGTCTGCCGACTGTAAACCAAAACTGATACGATTGATACCAAGTTTTCGATAGGCAGACAGCTTCTCTTGTGTCACGGTTCCAGGATTTGCCTCCACTGTAATCTCTGCATCTTCTGCAATCTCAAACACCTCATGTAACGCCTCAAAAATTCGCTCCATTTGATTTCCTTCTAAAACAGACGGCGTACCTCCGCCCAAAAAAATAGTCACTACTATGTCATTTAGGGACAGGGCTTGGTAAGCTTTGATCTCTCTTATCAGTGCCTCCACATAATTTTCTATTGTTTCCCCATTTTCCGGGCTTGAAAGGAAATCACAGTAGGCACATTTCCTTACACAAAACGGAATATGAAGATATAATTCCAGTTCGTTTTTCATTATCCACCTCCAAAAAGGGACAGGGTCACATTTAATTGGGGACGTAGTAAAATTCAATTTTACTACGTCCCCAATTACTATTTATCATCTAGTTTCAACACGCTCATGAATGCTTTCTGCGGAATCTCTACGTTTCCAACCTGACGCATTCTCTTCTTCCCTTCTTTTTGCTTTTCCAAAAGCTTTCTCTTACGGGAAATATCGCCACCGTAGCATTTTGCCAGCACGTCTTTTCGCATCGCCTTCACTGTCTCCCGCGCGATGACTTTGCTTCCGATTGCCGCCTGAATCGGAATCTCAAACAGCTGTCTTGGAATCTCTTCTTTTAATTTTTCACACATCTTACGTCCACGTTCGTATGCAGTCCCACTATGGACAATAAAAGATAATGCATCGACTTCTTCTTTATTAATAAGAATATCCAATTTCACAAGTTCTGACCGTTCATATCCTGCCATCTCATAGTCAAATGACGCATATCCTCTGGAACGCGATTTTAACGCATCGAAGAAATCATAAATAATCTCATTCAAAGGAAGAATATAGCGAAGCACTGCTCTTGTCTCTTCGATATACTCCATTCCCTGATAAATTCCTCGACGTTCCTGGCAAAGATCCATGATCGCTCCGATAAATTCAGACGTAACCATTATCTTTTGACCCCCCGAATAAATCCAAACGTAACCATAATCTCAGCTTTCACAACCGGTTCTTCCATATAATCGATTTCAGCCGGATCCGGAAGATTCGACGGATTTGTCAGTTCAATCACTTCTCCATTTGTCTTATAAACTTTGTAAATAACGCCCGGCGCGGTTGTCACAAGATCCAGATTGTACTCTCTCTCCAAACGCTCCTGAATAATTTCCAAATGCAACAACCCTAAAAAACCACATCGGAAACCAAATCCAAGTGCAATCGATGTCTCCGGCTCAAACTGAAGTGCGGCGTCATTGAGCTGCAGTTTTTCCAGCGCATCTCTCAGATCCTGATATTTTGCTCCATCGGCCGGATAGAGTCCGCAATATACCATCGGCTGCACCTTTTTATATCCCGGAAGTGGTTCTTTGCAAGGTCTGTTCGCATCTGTCACGGTATCACCAACACGAGTATCTTTCACATTTTTCAAACTGGCGGTAATATATCCAACCATTCCCGCACTTAATTCCTCGCAAGGAATGAACTGTCCCGCTCCAAAATATCCAACTTCCACGACTTCTGCCTTCGCTCCTGTCGCCATCATCTGAATCGATGTCCCTTTTTTCACCGTTCCTTCTTTGATACGGCAAAAGACAATAACTCCCTTATAGGAATCATACAGAGAGTCAAAAATCAACGCCTGAAGCGGAGCCTTCGGATCTCCCGTCGGCGCCGGAATCTTTGCCACGATCTGCTCTAGTACATCTTCGATATTCAATCCTGTTTTTGCAGAAATACGCGGTGCATCTTCCGCCTCGATTCCGATGACATCCTCAATCTCTTCTATCACCCGTTCCGGATCCGCACTTGGAAGGTCGATCTTATTAATCACCGGCACAACATCCAAATCATGATCCATTGCCAGATATACATTTGCCAATGTCTGCGCCTCTACTCCCTGTGCCGCATCCACGACAAGAATCGCCCCATCACACGCCGCAAGGCTTCGGGAAACTTCGTAATTGAAGTCCACATGCCCCGGAGTATCAATTAAATTAAATATATATTCTTCACCATCTTTTGCCTTATATACAATACGAACCGTCTGTGCTTTGATCGTAATTCCACGCTCACGTTCCAATTCCATGTTATCAAGCACCTGAGACTGCATCTCACGGCTTGTCAATAATCCGGTCTTCTCAATGATCCGGTCTGCCAATGTTGACTTTCCATGGTCAATATGCGCAATAATACAAAAATTTCGTATTTTACTCTGATCTATTCCTGCCACTGTTATTCCTCCAACTATTACTTTCTCACAATTTTTTATTATAACGTAATTTCAAACGGGATTCCACTATAAAAACATTATTTTGCGGAATACTTCATTATAAACAGCTCTACCCCAAGCATATCACTCAGCCGCCCCGTCTTGACAGCCTCTTCCATATCCACGCTGTCTTCAATAATTTCACGAAGTGCCTTGCTTGAAAATGCCCTTGCCTGCTCCTGATATTTTCCCACTACAAATGGATGCAGTCCCACTTTTGATGCAATCTCTTTTCGTGGATATCCTCTTTTGTCCATGTCCTTAACTTCCAAAAGCAGTCGAAACTGTCTGGTCAACAAGAACAAAATCCGCATCGGCGGCTCTTTCAGCGCCACTAGATCATAATAATAATCAAGTGCCTTTCTCTGCTGCTTTTCTGCAACTGCATTGACCATATCAAAGATCTGATTTGTAATCTGTGTCGTACAGATCTCTTCCACATCCTGTGCGGTAATCTCCGACTTGTCCAATGTATAGCAGAATAATTTTTCCAGTTCCCTTTGGATATTCTCCATATCAGTTCCAACCTTTGTCAAAAAGAACCGAATTACCTGCTCCGTGATCTGCTTATTCTCGCGCCTCACACTCCCCGCAATCCACCGAAGAAGTGTCGCCTCATCCTGCCGTCCGAGCTCCACGACCCTTCCTTTATCTTTTACCGCCTTATAAAGCTTTCCTCGCTTATCGATCTCACTCTCGACAAAAATCATAGAAGTGGTCTCCGGAAGTTCCTTGATATAATCCGAAAGTTCCGGAGACGCATTCTTAAAAAATCCGCTGTTTTCCAAAATAATCAATCTGCGCTCTGCAAAAAACGGCAGCGTCTCAGCAAGATCAATGACTTCTTTCGCGTTAATTCCTTTTCCTTCATAGTATGCGTAATTCATCGTATCATCCGGTGGAACAATCGCATAGTGCAGCTTGTCTTTATACTGTCTTTTTAAATATGCCTCTTCGCCATACAAAAGATATATCTGTTTCAATTGTCCGGTTTTCAAATCTTCATTCAGACTTTTCATATTCACTACACTCCATCTACTTTATCTTCTCTTAGTCTAAATGCAAGTTTCTGAAATGTCAATGAAATCCGACAATCGAAAGCGTATTTCCATCACTTTTCAATGTGATCGCCCCATTTTCAATTGTACTGTAAACCGCACTGTCTATAGCGTTCAGTCTCTCCAGTGTCTCTTTATGCGGATGCCCGTATCGGTTTCCTTTGCCAGCCGAGATTAGCGAAATACTTGGCTGGATTATCTTTAAAAGCTCTTCCTTGGTCGAATTTTTTGATCCGTGATGTGCCACTTTCAGAACCGAATACACCTTTTTTTCCACCTGCTCCAGCAAAATTTCCTCCCCTTTTTCCTCAACATCACCTGTACAAAGCATACCAAACTTCTGATAACAGATATCAAGTACCATAGAGGAAGCATTTCCAATTTCCCCCGGGAACTCCTCCTCCGGTTGAATGCAGGTCACCTGAAAATCCCCTTCCTGGAGTCTCATGCCGGGACGAATTACCAACACCCTTATTCCAACTTTTTTTGCAAGTGCTGCGAGTTTTGTTAACGCCTCATCTTGTTGATAAGTTGCCGGAAGCACAAGGTTTTTGATTCTTACCCCGACATCCTGTCTTGCGATCATCTCCTCAACGCCACTGTAATGATCACTGTCTCCATGCGAGATCAGGACATAGTCTAAAGTTCCAATCCCCTGTGATTTCAAAAAAGGTTCTATCCGGTATTTTCCTACTTCTTTGACATCACTGCTTCCCCCGTCAATCAGGTAAGTTCCGTTTTTCGGTCCCCGAAGCAGAATACCGTCTCCCTGTCCCACATCAATTACCGTCACAAAAAGCTTTCCTCCCGTCCCATGACCGATAGAAAACCAAAATAGAATCATTGGAAACACACCCCACACACTCCTTCTAAGAAACCGAAACAATTCTTTTTTGTTACATTTCAACACAAAAATAACACTCCCAAATACCAAAAGATAATAAACACTGACCTGCCACCACGCCGGCTGTCCAAACACTATTCTTGCCCCCGGCAATCGTCCTGCGAATCGACTCATCCACTCAAACAGTTCCAAAAATATTCCACACACTTTTACCAAAACCATACCTATCGGCTGACAGATTGGCAAAAACAAGCTGCCGATAAGTCCAAGTCCCAGAACCCACGACATCATCGGTATCACTGCTATATTCAATAAAAGTGAATATAGTGGAAATTCAAAATAAAAGTACAAAAGCACCGGAAACAGCATTAGATTAATGCCTATGCTCGCATACATCCCTTTCACAATCTGATATTTGCACGGGAACAGTTTTTCTATTGCAGGAAGAATGGTTAAGATCCCAAGTATCGCTCCGTATGAGAGTAAAAATCCGGCGTCTGCAAGGTATAATGGCTGCCAAAGGACAGTCACTGCCCCTGCGAAGAATAATCCAGTAGCCATATCATAGACTCTTCCTGTCATGTCTGCGCCAATGCGAAGTAAAAGCATAATCGCAGCACGTATCACTGACACAGAAAAACCAATCATTAAGACATACAGAAAAAGCAGTATACCAGATCCGATCCCGGCAACAAAATAAGGACTTCCGACTTTTCGGAAAATCTGATACACACTCAGTCCAATAAAAGATATATGAAGTCCTGAAATCGCCAAAACATGTCCTATCCCATTTTTCTGATACAACTCCTTGATCTCTGCATCCATCTCCTTCTTCTCACTCAATAAAATCGCACTTAAAACAGCGCCATTTTTTTCACCCATTGTCTCTGTCAGTTTCTCCTTCCATGCCTGCTTCAGACCGTAAAGAGAATTCATAAGTCGATTAGCCTTTCCACTCACTTCCACAATCTGTTCACTCCAGACCATTCCATAAATATTTTGTTTTGCATAATATTGCCTTTGGTCAAAATTCCCCGGATTGTGTGCCGTTTCAAACACATTGGCTTTCCCACGCAATTTGACCGTTTTCCCAATCGCAATATTTTGAAATGTCTTATCATATACTATTATCTTGGATTCATAAAATGATTCATTTTGACTGTTTATAGAATTGTTTTTTAGATATAAGATCTGCATCTTTGATGTGCTCGTCTTTTGATATACCTGCCCCTGCAAGATGACTTCTTTTTCTTTCTCTTCCTGAAAAATAGAATCGGCAGACAGTCCTCCCGACTGCCCGCCTGTCAGAAGCAGGAGCACGCTTTTTATCAGCAAAAAGACCAGACACACATAACATAATGGTCTTTTTTTCATTCTTCTTTTTTCTCCTCGATTAATTCTGAATTCCATTCCAAGGGACGATCCAATTGGATACTTCCCTTATATGTTACATCACTTGCACCGTTGACCAATATCTGTACACGGCTCGCATTCCCACTTTCGATAATGGAATTTACAATCGAATAAATTGCCACCTCCGGCTTCTGATTATAACCTTCCGTCAAAAATGTGGAATCCAGATTCACATAGCAAATGCCATATTTTACAGATACTCCCAGCAGCTTTGTGTCTTTCGGGATCGTCGCCTGCGCCTTGCTGGATGCCGGCCCCCGCATCAATTGTTCCACAATCAATTTCTCGATAGAGGTGTTGCTGCTGTAATGCACGTCATTAATCTTTTCACTCACAAGTTTTGTTCCATCCCCGTTTGAAAAATAAAGATTCAGCGACGTCACTTGATAACTGCTCAAAGAAGATCCTGTATTTTGTACAAAATCATCCGCACTCATCAATCCAATCGGTATACCTTCTCGATCTTTCAGCACGTCATCACCAACATAAAAAGATACAAAATCAATGCCATCAACCTGCACAAGCGTCTGCACAACTGCCGCCCTGCAAAGTACTTCCCTTGACTTTTTCATTTTTTCATATGCTTTATTAAAATGCAATTCCAGACAATTGTCTTTGATCTCGAATGATTCCACCTTGACTTCTTTTGGGAATACCGACTTCATCTCAATCGACTCCGGCGCTTTTTTAAGCTCCTTAAGCATATCTTTCACGACAGTCTCCGCTTTTTCCGAGTTGTTTTCATACTCTTGCTTTTCCAGCGCATCATCATCGGCATTCAGATAGTAAATATACATTCCCGCATCTTCCATATGCTTCCCTGACGTACAGCCACTTGCAAGTATCATGCACAGAAACAACACCGCTGCATATATTCTTTTTTTCATGTCATTCCCCTTTTCTCCGCCTGCATTTACACAATATAGTTCAGTGGAACACGCACGGTAAAGGTTGTTCCTGTCCCCTCTTCACTGTATACCTTCACAGCTCCACGGTGCATAACGATCGCATTTCTCGCAATCGCCAATCCAAGCCCTGTTCCGCCAATCTCTCTAGAGTGCGATTTATCCACACGATAAAATCTCTCAAAAATATGTTCAATCGACTCCTCCGGTATTCCAATTCCAGAGTCTGCAACCTTCACATAAAAATATTTGTGATCCGCGTTGAGTGACACATGTACCCACCCATCTTCTTTATTGTACTTGATTGCATTCTCCACTAAATTCGATATAGCAAGAGAAAGCTTTACTTCATCAACTTCTGCTGTTACCGGTCGAAAGCTTTCAAACACAACTTCTATATTGCGCACTGCCGCAATCGGGCGCACCCGCTTCAATATCCGTTCTACCAACTCGTTAATATTCTCCGGTTTTACATTCAGATCAGAGGCTGTCTTATCCATCTTTACAAGAGAGAGTAAATCGTTGATAATCTTGTTCTCACGCTCAATCTCCTCTGTAATATCTCCCATAAATTCCTGATATAGTTCTACCGGCACATCCTCCTGTGCAAGAAGTGAATCTGCAAGTACTTTCATAGACGTAAGCGGCGTCTTCAATTCATGCGACACATTGGATACAAACTCCTGTCTAGAGTCATCCAATACCTTCAAACGTCCCAACATCTTGTTAAACGCATCAGAAATCTGTTTCGTCTCCGTATAGGCATTCTCTTTCAGATAGTCATTGTCATACCCTTCTGTCACATCCTCAATCGCCTGAGTGATTCTCGCAAACGGTTTGACCATCTTATTAGACAGAAACGATACTATGACAACCAAAAGTAATACTGTCATCCCTAAAATAATATTGGCATTTGATTCCAGTATCTCCAATGTATCCAAAATACTATCCGCAGAGATGCTAATGAGAACAACTCCGATAATCTCTTTGCCGCTTCCCGCCATAATAGGGGACGTTACCTCAATATAACGCCCCTTCGCATCATAATGGTTCGTCGATTTCCCGTCAAAACACTGAACAACATCAGAAGAGATGATTGTCTTTCCTTCTTCTGTTCCGAAAGTGTCCTTCACAATGCGATATTCTGAGTCAATCACCATCACTCGCCCATTATAAATATTCGACAACTGCAAAATCTCTGAGTTGATTGCCTCTGAAGCAGTTCCTTCCAAGTAATTAGAACTGCTCAACTGATTACACAGAATCGTTCCCTGATTCTGTACTTCAGCACTTTTTAGTGAAACCGCATTCTCCTCATACTGCTTCAAAAGCGTCTCTTTCAATACGATACACGGAAGTATACTGGTAATCATAATGAGCAGAACAAGTCTGGAACGCAGACTTTTAATAAGTTTACTTTTAATCTGCCATTTAACCCCTAAAATAGTAACCAACTCCCCACTTCGTATATACATATTTCGGATCACTTGGATGTTTCTCTATTTTTTCTCTCAAACGTCTGATATGTACATCTACCGTTCTTGCGTCTCCCGGGTACTCATATCCCCATACCAGATTCAACAGCTTTTCTCTGCTGTATACTTTATCCGGATTCTTTGCGAGCAGTTCCAAAAGATCAAATTCTTTCGCTGTCAGATTGATCTCTCGCTCCTGAATAAACACTCTTCTGCTCTCACAGTCGATCTTCATATCATGTTTGACCAAAACATTACTTTCTACCGTTTTTTCTTCTTTTCTTCCGGTTCTTCTCATAATGGCTTTGATTCTTGCTTTCACTTCCAAAATGTTAAATGGTTTTGTAATATAATCATCCGCACCATATTCCAGCCCCAAAATCTTATCCATGTCATCTCCTTTTGCAGTCAGCATGACAATCGGCACATCAGAAAAATCACGAATCTGCTGGCATACTGCAAATCCATCCATCTTTGGCAGCATGACATCTAAAAGGAGCAGATCATATTCGTTATTCTTCGCAAGTTCCAATGCCTCCTCCCCATCATAGGCACAGTCCACTTCCATACCGTCCTGCATCAGGCTGAAACGAATCCCTTTTACAATTAATTTTTCATCATCTACAACTAATACCCTTTTTCCCATTGTTTATCTCCCTCTATATTTAAACTGTAATAAGATCTTTTATTTTCTGAAAGACACCGTCTTTAATTCCTTCAATCTGCTTAATATCCTCTATGGATTGGAATTTTCCATGTTCTTCCCGATATTTTATAATACTGTCCGCTTTGGATTCGCCAATCCCGGCAAGTGTCATCAATTCTTCTTTTGTGGCGGTATTCAGAT
>OBWY01001914.1_pt1 | contig 11011 bp, 7 predicted proteins | sample 1538081 | NCBI WGS metagenome assembly OBWY01 (sample SAMEA2580089, study PRJEB22360) | human gut metagenome | biome: human gut; feature: human-associated habitat; material: faeces | place: Denmark | collected 2008/2010
TAATTTCTTTCTTTTGTGTTCTTCCAATCTCTTACGTCTTCTGTGTTCGCGTTCCTTAACCTGCTTGTCTATTATCTTATCAACCCCTTTTTCATCTGTCTGCTTAACAATTCTTACATCATAATACAATCCGTTATCATTATGTTTAACCTTAAGCTTTCCCTTAAATGTGCCATGCTCTTCACACACAAATACTGAATAATATGTCTTTGAAGTTGTCGCAAACCATTTTATAAGTCTTTTCATAGACCTGCCACATATATAACACCTGCACGACCTTGCAACCCTGTCATCAGCTGCATTATCCCTTGTCTTAAAACCTCTTGAAATATATTTCTCATATGTCCCAAAGTTGGCATATATCTCAGTTTTTCTATCTTTAGGTATTCTGTATGTGTCAATGCTCTCATACACCTTTACGCTGTCAAAATCCATCTGCTGGAATATCCTTGCCGTGTATACAGCATCATTAATTGCTGAATGATACTCTGCATCCTCGCTGAAACCAAGCTCCTCAATAGCCATCTTAAGACTTCTTCTTGTCTTGCCGTCTGAGTATACCTTGCTGTATAACTTCTGCAGATCATAATACATAAATGGAAATGGAAAATTGTTCTCAACCCCGAAATGCTTCATATTCCTTTGAAACTCTGTAAGATCTGAACTTCCCCAGGTTATAAATTCATAGTCATCACCACACCATTCAAGAAATTCTTTCGCCGCACTTGCAAAATCATCTCCCATTTTGAGTTCATCTTCAGTAATTTCAAGCATTTCTGATACTTTACCGTGAAGTTTAACATATTCTACAGGTCTGATTATTCTTTCCCACCGTCCGGTTATATTCTTATGTTCATCAAGCTTTACAGCTCCTATCTGTATAATCTCAAATGGCATTTCTTCTATAGAATATTCTTTTCCTCTGTAGCTCTGATTCCATTCAAGGTCTAACACTATATAATTCATAACCAATTCCCTTCACAGTAAATTATTGATATTTATTTTGTATATCTTTGGCAATAGGAGCAAGCTGGGATACAAGGTTATTCATATCCTCAAACATAGAACTCTTGGTTGTTCCTAAGTCGTTGGCACGCTCAATATGTGCAAGCACCTTCTGTAACTGCTGTTCCTGGTCATCAAAGCAGTCTTTAACATCTGAAAGTCTTTTTTCAGAAGACTGTGTAACCTCGCCTATCTCCTCCTGAACCTCCTTAGCTGCATCTGCTGCTTTTATAATCTGTTCAAATACTCCATATGCTGCATCTGCATCTTCAACATTCTTTCCAAATACTGACTGTGATTCCTCAATATTATTATTAAGCTGTGTTGTACCCCTTTCTACCTCAGAGATACTTCCCTCAACTGTGCTTACAAGTGTCTTTATCTCCTCTGCAAGGTTCTTGACCTCGTTGGCAACAACCGCAAAGCCCCTTCCCTGCTCTCCTGCTCTTGCCGCCTCAATAGAAGCATTGAGTGCAAGCATATTAGTCTGATTCGCAATTGCTATAATCTGCTGCATACAATCTTTAATCTGCTGTACAGATACCTGAACACCTGCAAATGCACTCTTTATCTCATCAAAACTCCTGCTTACTTCTTTTGAACTATTCTTTAATTCATCTACCTTTTTCTGTGCCTCTCCTACAGAGTCAACAATTTCATTTTTTACACCGTCAAAGCTTGTTGCAATCTGACCTACATCAGCAAATACAGATGATAATTCCTGTACCTGGTCTTTTAATCTTTCATTCTCTTTAGTTGCAAGCACAAATGCTTTCTGTATATCTGCCATCTCATCAAGTGATTCTACTTCCCTCTCTGCAAGCTGTTTCTGATATTCAATAATACTGTCTGCAACGTGTATGACTGGGTGCATATCTAAAGTTTCTTCTTGTGCCGATATAACATTTTCTTTCTGTGTTTTTAATTTTCTGCCAAACATATAATATCCTCCTCTTTACGATATTTGCTGTCATTTTATGAGTATTAAATTTACTTCATTTGCAAAATGGACTTTAAACAGTAACATTTATTCAAATACTACACAAGTCATTGTCTGGTTAACAAACTGCTGGTTGTAATGCTCCCCATAACCTATAAGACCAGCGTGGTCTCCTAATACGGACATAGACTTAAGATATGTTTCAAAATAATGCTCCTGTGAGAAGAGTAAATATCTGAATACACAATTAATAGAAAATACACCTGATATGTGTGTAAAATCTTTCTTTATCTGATTAATAGTATTTTCAACAACATGGGATATATCCTGTAATTCGAGTAATGTAAGAACATCAGAATCATTAACCTGGCGATAACACTCAAGCTTATCTCCAACAACTTCTTTAATAGATATTATACATATATCCTGACCATTCATCTTACCTAATGGATTCTTAAATGTCTGTGTCGCCATCTCCTTATCACCAATATTTAATATATCCTGATATACTTTTCTGGCTGGTCTTCCATTAAGCTCTCCTATAAGATACTTACTTCGGTCAGTCTTAGATGCAATAAAACGGCAAGCTGGAACCTGCTTATATATATTTTCCTTATAAACCTTAATCTTACCATCATTATTACGAATAAGTGCATATGCATCAGCATCAGCATAGATCTTTCCATTAACTGATACTTTTCCTCCATCACCAGTTCCACCTACAAGTGATATATGCTTCTTTCCAAGAACACTGTAGATTGTAGTAAGCACACACGCATCATTACCTGAACAAAAGTCAATACATATTGTATTATTCTGTGATGCGGCAACCTTATTAATATCTTCCTCAAGTCTCCCAATATACTTTACAGGCATAGTCGAAGCCTGCTCAAGTACATTAGTCACTACACTTAAATTCCCCTCCATAGCAATAACTGCTACGCCATTATCAGCTACAACCGTCTGTCCTCCGTAGCTTCCTCCAATACAGCCAATGCTTGGAACACCTGGAAAATGTCTTTCCAGCTCTTCTACATGCTGCTCAAACTGCTCATTATTAGACATCAATAATAATAATTTTGGTGCAGTAATCTCACTTATAGCCTGTGCGAGATTACCACTCTTATCTACTCTGTATATCTGTTTCACGTTGTTCACCTTTCAAATAATTTTGATAATATTTTAGCGTAATTATAGTACAGCTTATTTAAGAATTCAACTATCTTGATTTTAAGACTTACGAATTACACTCCTGCAAACATATACCATTCTCCTTTGTCAGCTTAGACTTCCCCGATATTTTTTCATTATGCCATAATTTTGTGCGGTTTTCAGCACATATAAAGTTCCGCAAGGAACTTTTAAGATGAGCACTTTTGTGCTCGTTATACCATAATGTTATGGCAATTATATTATTTATATTTTTCACTTATTTCCGATTCGATAGTATAATAACTGTCGAAATAAAAATATAAGAAAGGTCGGATATTTATGATAGAAAAAACAATATTTCCACGAGAAGAAAAAGCTGAGGTTTTATTTGATAAAATCTTAAGCGATAAGTGGGCATATAACAAGCTTTTTCAGACATTCTGTGATAATTTATTTTGCAATGACGATTCTGGTACTGATCTTTCGCCACTACAATTTACCGAGGCATTATTTAACTGCTACACTAACAAGGATTTATCTGCATTTCTTATGGCTATAAGCCAGAACACACTGTTTGACTTACTGAGAAATTCTTTTCTTATTCCATATTGCTTCAATGCTGACGGAAAACAAAATCCAATTATTATGACTGACGATAATGGTATTCTCTTACCAGAATATAAGAATACTGTTCACGAAAAAGACTATCAGCATTTTTATAACATTTACCAAAATCTTCATAATAATAAGAATATCTTTCTTGCCAAAGCCTACAGATACAGTCATATATATGGCGATGACCCATCTATTATTGAACAGCAGATTATTGAAGAAAATACAGGCATACTGCTTATCCGTGAGCTTCCTGACACAGTAAAACTTAAAGAAACTGAAGCCGAAGCCTACAGTGCTGTATGGGACCTTATGCTTGAACTTGAGAAAAATCTTCCTATGGCGTATATCTTCTATGGTCAGGACTCATATATAGATAATAACAAGCATTTTGATGAGTTGGGAATATTCCTTCCTAATTCTATCTTTTTGAAAAATCTTGAAAATCACGTTAAGAAAGCTGAGGAGATTATATATGCCAAAGACTAATTATATAGATATTATGGAAAAAAATCATATGGAGATACCTTGGCACGACTATACCAATGCTGACAGCAATGCACTGATTTCCGATGCTGACCTTATCGAAAAGGCTTCTGTTATCGGACGTGTCGGCTTGATTATGCTCTCGTGTGGTACTGGTGCGTGGCGTGTGCGTACATCTATGAACAGACTTTCCAAGGAGCTTGGCGTAACCTGTACTGTTGATGTTGGACTTATGTCTATTGAATTTAACTGTTTTGATGGAAATGACTGCGTATCCCAGTCACTCAGCATAGCTAATACAGGTGTCAACACATCAAAGCTTTACCGTATGGAGCAGTTTGTCGATAACTTTCCAAACGAAGAAGCTCATCTTACCGGTGAAATAATTCATAAACGTCTTGATGAAATTGAACAGATACATACCCTGTATTCACCGGTCAAGCTTGGACTTGCCGCCGCTCTTGCGTGCTGTGCGTTCACATTTCTTCTTGGTGGCGGACCTATTGAAATGCTTTTCGCTTTTATCGCCGCCGGTGCAGGTAATCTGATAAGAACCAAGCTTATTAAACACCATTTTACTTTGTTTTTAAATATAGCTGCTTCTATATCAGCTTCGTGTCTTATATATGCAATACTGCTTAAACTTGCCATTCTGCTGTTTAACATACCGTCAGTACACGAAGCCGGATATATATGCTCTATGCTCTTTATAATACCCGGATTTCCATTTATTACAAGTGGAATTGACCTTGCCAAGCTTGACATTCGTTCAGGTATTGAAAGACTTACTTATTCAGCAATCATAGTTCTTGTGGCAACTGTATTTGCGTGGATTATGGCATTAATTCTTCATTTACAACCTGAGGAATTCTCCAGCCTGAATATTGGCAATATAACTCATCTTATTTTAAGATTAACTGCAAGCTTCTGCGGTGTATTTGGATTTTCAATTATGTTTAACAGCTCTATTCCAATGGCGGCAACCACTGCTGTTATTGGTGCTATTGCCAACACACTCCGTCTTGAACTTGTTGACTTTACTGCAATACCTGCTGCTGCCGCATTTATCGGAGCTGTAACTGCTGGACTGCTTGCTTCATTTATAAAAAAATATAATGGTTATCCACGTATATCATTAACCGTGCCTTCCATTGTTATTATGGTTCCTGGACTTTACCTGTACCGTGCAATATATAACTTTGGAATTATGTCACTGACAGAAGCGGTTTCGTGGTTCACCTCCGCAGTTATGATAATAATAGCACTTCCACTTGGACTTATATTTGCAAGAATTATAACTGACCGCACCTTCCGTTATTGTACATAATAATATAATAACAGCCGCCAGCTTTATTGTAATATGCTCCTGTCAGGTAAACATATTATTATACTGGTGGCTGTTATCATATTATTAATTATCCGTCTGTTGCTTAAAATATTCCTCAAATAACCTGTCAATCTCTTTCCACCCTTCGCACCTCACAAATCTGTCATCAGGAAGTTCTTCGTGTATGTTCCAAGGGCGGTTAAACACTGCCACCTTACAATTATCAAAATGCATAACGTGCTCAAAAGCTGACGGCGAATCCTCTATTGCAAAATCAAATGTCATATTATAAAACTGCTCTAAAGTCATATTATATGCATAGTCCTGTTTACTGGTTTCACGACCATATTTATCAACACAGTATAATGGAACTCTTTTAAGATTGTGTTCATCAAGCCATTTTCGTGATGGCTCATACGAATTAAAAGGTCTTCCCGTGATAATATAGATTTCGTGGCCTTCATCAACCCATTTATTAATAGTATCTGCTGCCCCTGTAGTTTCCTCATAATTTAACAGATTCTCTGGCAGATGCCCTGCTATCATCATCTCTTCATACTGTTCATCACTCAAATCAAAAGTCTTTTTCAGATTAAAAAACTGCACTTCACGGTAAGGCACATCAATTCCGAATAACTCTTTTGCAAGTTTTGTAAAATGTTTTGCTGTTTCACATAATACATCATCAAAATCTATATATACTTTCATTAGTATTTTTCCTTTCATCTGCACTTACCGTCATCTTCATCTCCTTCAGTTAATTATGTTTTTCTACCAGATGATATATTCTCTGATTGTCAGAAAGAGATTCCCTCATGCAGCCAGCTATACTTTTTAGAATAACTTGAATCTTTTCACGCGTTCATTCATCTTATCTGCACCCTCTGCGAGGTTAATACTTATTGCTGTATTCTCTTCTGAAGATGCTGCAGTACCCTGTACCACACCTGAAAGCTGTTCTATTCCCTGTCCAATCTGTTCTAATGACTCTGCCTGAGTGTTAGCTTTCTCCATTGTGTTCTGTGCCATTTCTGCAAAAGAATTCATATCTGAAATAATCTGGTTAAAAGCTTCTGCTGTTGTTATTGTAATTTCATTTCCTTTTTGAATTTCAACTAAAGTCTTATCAATTAATTCTCTTGTATTAACCGCTGAATTAGCACTATCTGCTGCAAGCTTTCCAATCTGGTCTGCAACTACCGCAAATCCCTTTCCTGCTTCACCTGCCCTTGCAGCTTCAATAGAAGCATTAAGTGCTAACAGATTAGTCTGGGAAGCAATATCTTCAATATCGGTAATAATATTACCTATTTCCTTGGATATTTCTGTAATATGTTCCATCTCTGTCAGTAAAACATTCATTTTTTCTTTTTCTTCGTTTGCTTTGTTTGCAGAAGCCTTTACACGTTCAGATGCGTTCTTTGTTTCACTTGCTGTATCCACTGCAAGGTCAACAACTGTATCTATCGTTGCATTCAGTTCCTGGATAACTCCTGCCTGCTCTGTTGCACCATCTGCTAACGACTTCGATGCACTTTCTACTTCTTTCGCATTATGTGTAACCTGTTCTGCAATACTGCTTATCTCTGACAATGTACTGTTAAAACGCTTTAAAATATACAGAAGCGAATCCTTTAATTCTGAAAAATCACCCAGAAACGGTGTAATATCATCACCATTTCTTGTTAAATCACCCTGTGCTATGAATTTAACCTCCCGTGAAATCTCGCTTACATAATCTGAAAGTATATTCATAGCTTCCTTAAGCTTTGTAATTGTTTCACCAAACTCATCATCAGATTCATATGTAAGCATATCCACGTTAGACAGCTCACCCTTTCTAAGGCTGGCAACTGCCTCATCAATCTGACGTACTGGTTCTGTAATTGAGTCTGATATTATCTTTCCTATAATTGTTGCAATCACTGCAATCGCTAATCCTGTTATGATAATGACAATAAAAATAATTATTGTACATATATTAGCAATTACTTTTGCCGTATCTAATTCCGCCTGAAAATCATCGCGTACTGAATTTAACTTTTCTACAAATTCCTTATTACTTTCATACATGCTTCCAATCATAAGATTAGCAGCATCAGCCTGTTTGCCTTCTCTACTAAGCTTATATATTTTATCTGAGGCTGACCTGTAATCCTCCCATGCAGAGCTTGCCTTTTCATAATCAGCTTTACCTGCCTGTGCTTTCTTATTTGAATTAATTATTTTCTCTAACTTAGAAGATATATCCTTTATCTGATTCTCCATATCATTAGTTTCTTTTTCACAGGCTGCCATAGCTGCTGTATCTGTTTCTACAAGATGCTGATACTGTTTGATTCTATATTTAGCAGTTATTGTTTGTAATTCCTGCAGACACTCAAGTGAAGGAGACCACACTTCCGTAATACTATGTATAGTCGAACGAATCACTAATGTTGATACAAGTGCCACCAATACAAAAAAAGCTGTCATCACTAATACCGCCATCCGGTATACCTGCAATTTCGCTGAAACTTTTAAATTACCTATCCATTTTCTTAACTTTGCCATATAATTTCCCTTTCTTTTGTTTTTATTTGTTTAATAAATTTTTCTGAATCACATTACAAAAAACCGGGTAAAAACCTCATATACCCAGTCTCATAATTATTGTCCATCAGACATTGATAAAACTATCACAATTCAATTTTAAATGCAATAGAAATTTATACTTATTGATGTAGTTTTTGTATGATTTTTTTAAGAATGGATTTAGTTCCCTGTGCCCCCTTTTATTTTTTCGGTGTTCCAACTACTCATTTATATATTTTTATGGTGCTCACAATCACCATAAAATAAAAAATGCAACAATGAATTTTCACAATCATTGTTGCAAGAAATTAATGTTCCCTGCGGGAATCGAACCCACAACTAGCGCTTAGGAGGCGCTCGTTATATCCATTTAACTAAGAGAACAAGCTCCGTATCAGGGCTTTTCAGCCTTCAGGCTACGGTAACCATTTTTATTATGTGAGCTTAACGCCACTTATTTAATTATATCACATCTGTCCATTTCAGGCAAATATTTTAATTATTAAACTTAACACTTCCCTGCAGCCATATCTGCCCCTTAAATCTCCTGCCAACAGCGGGTTCTCCAAGCAGATGAGCCTGGTTAATGGCAACAGTCATATTAAGATCATTACATTCGATAACCATTATATATATTTTCTCTTTGGTGTAATGATTAATCTCCTCAGACAACTCAAGTATCTCGCCGACAACCTGATACTGGTCGCACTCAACACCACAAGGCATAAATGAAGAATCAACTATTGAAAATACATCTTCCTTTACAATTCTGTGTGAAAGCTCATTGTATGTATCTATATCTTCTATTGTCAGGCTCTCTATTGCCGACTCGTCACCTTTCTTAGCCGCCTGTATAAGTCTTTGTCTGTCGTCCTTCTCCTTCTTCATTCTGACAGAATCTGACTTATTATTTCTTGTTGGAAGCATAATTATTCCGCCAAGTGACAATGCCGTAAGGCTTACCATTTTATTCTTTATTGGAATTTTATATACATAGCTTCTCGAATCTATATCGTAATCTTTCTGGTTAAGACCTTTTTCATCACAAATGTAATCCAGATAATCCATTACATTTTGCAGATAAAATATAAGCGTAACACCTGTCTTTGATTCATCACATACAACTGCATAGGATTCCTTATCCAGATGTCTTTCTATTGTAATCTCATCATTATCACATCTTGTTCTTCCAATAACAAATGGAAAATAATATTCATATATGAATTCTTTATCTTTAAATCTTCCGTATATGTACAAACCTGTAGACTCGCTTATTCTTACTATGACCGCACCACGGTTAAGCTCATTATTCTTTATAACAAGCCCCTTCTCCAAACTGTCCAGAATACCTGCGTGTATCATCTGCTCTTCAAAGTCCGAATCCACCTGCTCAAATCCTATAGCCTTTATATATAAATTCATAACAATCCTTCATTCCTGTATTACTCAGTATCTACAATAAACAGTGTAAGATACTCCATAAGATCTTTTTCCACCTCATCTTCATATAAAGATCCATCTGAATGTTTTAACATTTTAATTACCGGTCTGTCAGTAAACTTCTTATTCTGCCTTACAACAATGCCCGTTTCACCCTCACTTGTAATAACCTTAATTCCAACAGGATATACTGCTACTGTTTCAAGAAGCTTCTCTGCTATTGTTGCATCATATTTCAATCCCTGATTAGCTTTAATATACTCAATGGCCTCATATATCTTGAGCTTAGGATTACCCACACCACTTATAAGACTGTCAAAATCATCGCATAAAGATACAAGCTTAACTTCCATTTTCAGTTTATCTCCTTTATGAGAAAATGGATATCCCTTGCCGTCTCTTCTTTCGTGATGTAAAAGTATTATTTCTTTAGCTATATCCGGTATCCAATCCTCGTCCTGAACAGAACTATACCCAAATATAGTATGCTTCTTATACTCTATTGCATCTTTAGTATTCATATATGTTTCATTGGTGTTCATATATGGTGTCTTAATGTATCTTAAACCTATGTCGTGAAGCATCGCTCCCATGGATACATTTTTAACCTGCTTATCACTCATTTTAAGTCTTAACGCCATAATTGTAGATAATGAACACACGTTGATACAGTGTGTATACATATCTGTTGATAAATTTCTTATCTCTGTTATATTGTTAATAACCTCTGGCTCTGAAAGCACAGATTCAATAATTCGTTCAGCCTCTAAACCTAATATTTTCAAATCCTGATTATGCTTGTAAATGTGTTTCTCAAGGACATTTTTAACAACTTTCCTCGAATTATTAGTCGTTTCTTCGACTTTATAGATATGTCTGTAATAACTATTACCACTATGCGATTTAGCTTTGCTATTGGATTCATTACTATCTATGTCCGATTTGTTCAATTCATTATCGTGTAAGTTCTCTGCATTATGGCTGTCATTATTCAAATTATCGCTGTCATTTTTATTATTGCTTTTATCTTGATAATAATCACTTTCACCACCATTATTATCGGTGTTACTGATGCCATCTTCGCTTACATTTTCTATTTCTTTATTGTAATTATTATCATTATCTATCCCTGTGCCATTACTATTATCAGAATAAATGTCATCGTCTTCACCCAGCTTATCATCTGTTCCAATAATTATATGACCATATTCACCAGGGTCAATTATTTCATCAGGATATTCTTTAATGCTTAGACTTTGTATTCCCAAATTCCTAATTCTGTTAATCAATTCTGAATTCAATACAACATCTGCATGTATAAGTACTGTGCCACTATCTGTCACTATAGGAAGGGCTGTTGTCTCATTTCCCTTAAGATTTTTTACCTTAACCTGTTTCATACATACTCCATTTCCAGCATCTAAACTATCATAATAAACATCTAATATTATAAAGATAACACAAATTAATCTATA
>OBWY01001931.1_pt1 | contig 10938 bp, 9 predicted proteins | sample 1538081 | NCBI WGS metagenome assembly OBWY01 (sample SAMEA2580089, study PRJEB22360) | human gut metagenome | biome: human gut; feature: human-associated habitat; material: faeces | place: Denmark | collected 2008/2010
TCACGAATTATCGCCACTTCAACTAAAACCCTTGTAACTCAATTCTATCACTATAACTTTCCGCATTTCACTTTTTTGTAGTAACTTTGTAATTGTAAACTTACCATCAATATCCGTGATAGTACCAAGAGTAGTGCCACTCACCAATACGGAGGCACCCACAACAGGCAGGCCATCTTCCTCGGCAGTTACCACACCGGTAACTCGGGATGTCTGTGCTGTCACCAGACCTATACCCACAAAAAGGAAGGTCATAAAGAACATCAATTTTCTTTTCATAAATTCTCTCTTAAATTTAACCTATAAATAGACTTCTAGTCTCTAACAGGTTGCAAAGATAACACTATTTATATCAAAATTAAAAAAGTGTTACGTTTTTAACTATAAAGTAGCATATTGAAAGAAATTATCAAAGAAATAGATACAACAAGAAGGATCTACTATTAATTTTGCGATATTTAAACAACATAGTGCGACATAAAGAAAGTGTTAAAACCGGCATTATCATAAAAAGAACATCAGGAAATCATTCAAAATGGTATCTTTTTATCATTTTATGCTTAAATAGCCTCAATAACACTTAACGCTTCCGGAAAAGAGAATCCCCCATCATACCAAGTTCTTCTAAAACTTTGCGCGTTTCCTATGTAGGAATGGTTCCGCAAACTGTAACGATCAAACAAGGAGTCATCAACGTAGTATTAAAAAGTGACGCCAAAGCACTGGATGAAGTAGTAGTAACGGCAATGGGTATCTCACGCGAAAAGAAAGCATTGGGATATGCCGTTCAGGATGTAAAATCCGAACAACTGACGCAAGCTTCCAACTCCAGTCTGGCAGGAGCGCTGCAAGGAAAAGTATCCGGTTTGGATATCAAACCTTCGAGTGGTATGCCGGGGGCATCTTCGCAGATTACGATCCGTGGTGCACGTTCTTTCTCCGGAGACAACACTCCTCTATATGTGATTGACGGAATGGCGGTAACAAGTACCCCAGACGTGGATACACAGATACAGAACAACGGTAGTGTGAGCGGTGTGGACTTTGCCAACCGTGCGGTAGACATCGACCCGAACGACATTGAAAGCATCAACATCCTCAAAGGACAGGCAGCTTCGGCACTTTACGGTATCCGTGCTTCCAATGGTGTAATCATCATCACCACCAAAAGCGGTAAGGGACTGGAGAAAGGCAAACCACAGGTCAGCTTCTCATCCAATGTCAGCTTTGACGTGATTGGGCGTCTGCCCGAATTCCAGAAAACGTATGCGCAAGGGTCCGGTGGCAATTACAGCCCTACTTCGGGGCTATCCTGGGGACCTAAAATCTCCGAACTGCCCAACGACTCCAAATACGGCGGTAACACCGACAATGAATTCACCCAAAAGCACGGCAAGCAATCCGGCAAATATTATGTGCCACAGCGCGCCTCAGCAGGTCTCGCCCCTTGGGCTGCTCCACAGGCTTACGACAACGCAAAAGATTTCTTCGAGACAGGCGTGACTTGGAGCAACTCACTGAACGTAGCGCAAACACTGGAAAAAAGTTCTTACTCCGTATCGCTGGGAAATACGCATCAGGATGGTATTATCCCCAAAACAGGTATGGACAGATATAACGTGAAAGTGAGCGCAGAAACAAAGCTGACCAATAATTTCACGACAGGTTTCGCCGGAAATTACATCACAACTTCCATCGACAAAGCGGTAACTTCCGGAAACGGTCTGCTGAGAACCGTTTACGCATCTCCCGCAAGCTACGACCTGGCAGGTATTCCTAGCCATGTGGACGGTGACATCTATAAGCAAAATTCTTTCCGCGGCAGTTTTGACAACGCTTACTGGGCGATAGACAACAACAAATATACGGAAGACACCAACCGTTTCTTCGGAAATATATACGCCAACTACCAAACAGATTTCGGCACCGCCAACCACAAGCTGAATGCGAAATACATGGTGGGTGTTGACGCCTACACCACGCACTACTCCGACAGCTACGGATACGGAAGCAACACCGGAGGCGGTCGCGGCCAGATAGAAAACTACGGCTGGACAAACGCTACCTACAACTCATTGCTGACCATCAATTACGACTGGCACATCAATGACGACTGGGGCCTGAATGCTGTAGTCGGTAATGAGTTCATCCAAAGCAACAGAAAGAAATACTACGAATACGGATCAAACTACAACTTCGCAGGGTGGAACCACATTAACAATGCCACCACTCAGCAAACGGAAGAGGAAAGGTGGAAAAACCGTACAGTCGGTTTCTTCGCCAACGTATCGGCTGCGTACAGAAACATGCTTTATCTGACAGTAACCGGACGTCAAGACTATGTATCCAACATGCCGCGTGACAACCGTTCGTTCTTCTATCCTTCCGTGTCAGCAGGGTTCATCCTGACAGAACTCGAGGAACTGAAAAACGACGTAGTCAATTACGCCAAACTGAGAGTTTCTTATGCAGAAGTAGGACAGGCAGGGGATTTCCTTGAAAATTATTACTCGACTCCAACGTACGGAGGAGGTTTTTATTCGCTGAACCCCATTATGTACCCGATCAAAGGTACCACTGCGTACACCCCTTATTACACCATATTCGACCCGAATCTGAAACCTCAGAATACACGTTCTTACGAAATCGGTGCTGACGTGAATTTCTTCAACAACCTGATCACGTTGAACTACACTTATTCGCGCCAAAACGTTACAGACCAAATATTCTCAGTGCCTTTGGCTTCTTCTACCGGCGCCAGCAAACTGTTGACCAACGGTGGTAAAATTCATACCGACACGCATGAAATCACATTGGGCTTCAACCCGATCCGCACTAAGAATATCGACTGGGATTTCGCTTTCAACTGGACAAAGATTGACAACTATGTAGACGAACTGGCTCCGGGCGTAGAAAACATCTCACTAGGAGGTTACGTCACTCCACAGGTTCGCGCATCGGCAGGAGAAAAATTCCCTGTCATCTACGGCGTAGGTTACAAGAGAGACGCTGACGGCAACCGACTGGTTGACGAAAACGGTCTGCCCATCGCCGGCGAAGCGCAAGTGATCGGAAAAGTTTCTCCGGATTTCGTAATGGGCTTCAACACTTCATTACGCCTGTGGAAATGTACCATCAGTGCTGTTCTCGACTGGAAACAAGGCGGTCAGATGTACAGCAGAACCACCGGTCTGTCCGACTATTACGGTGTAAGCAAAAGAACAGAGAACCGTGAAGGAACAATCATCTTTGACGGTTACAAACAGGATGGAACCAAAAACGACATCGCCATCACAGGAGCCAATGCACAGCAAGTGTACTACAGCCGTCTGAACGATATTGATGAATCTTCCGTATATGACAATTCTTTCATCAAACTTCGCGAAGTTGCAGTGAGCTACAAAGTACTCCAGAAAAAATGGATGGAACTTTCTGTGAACGCGTTCGCCAGAAACATTTTGGTTTGGGCGCAAATGCCTGACCTCGACCCGGAAGCCAGCCAAGGAAACAACAACATGTCCGGAGCTTTCGAAGACTATTCAATGCCGCAAACAGCTAGCTTTGGTTTCGGCTTTAATATTAAATTTTAATCTGCAAGACAATGAAAAAATATAAATCAATAGGAAAATTGCTGGCAGTTTCTTTCTTTACTGCTGTCATTGCTTCTGCTTGTACGGAAGATGCAATGGACAAAGTCAACAAGAATCCCAATAATCCGCAGGATGCCCCGGCGAAATTTTTGATAACCGACTTGGGAGTCAGCACTGCATTCAGTACAGTAGGGGGAGATTTTTCACTCTATTCGTCCGTTTATATGGAACACGAAGCGGGCATCGGCAACCAGCTCTACCGCGCAGAAGTCCGCAGCGGTGAACCGACCACTGCCACCACTTACAATAATGCGTGGATCAGCGTTTACGCCAATATTAAGAATGCAAAAATTGTGATCAATAAATGCCAGGAAGATCCCTCGGAAAAAGGAAATGTGGTAACTGAAGCGATAGCCAGAATCCTCCTGGCTTACAACGGCGCGGTAGTAGCCGATGTGTTCGGAGACACTCCTTTCAGCGAAACAGGAATTTTGAATCCGGACGGTACGCCGATGTATATGCAGCCTAAAATCGATTCGCAAGAATCTATCTACAAAGAAGTTATGCAGAACTTGGATGACGCCATCACGCTCTTGAAAGATGGAACAGCCGAAGACGAAGGTCTGTCCGGTGCAGTTGGATCTAAAGACCTCATCTATGGGTCGGACCCGGATGCACAAGCCGGCCTGTGGCTCAAGACGGCTTATGCCCTGAAAGCACGCTATACAATGCGCTTGCTCAACAAAAGCGCCAACCAGACAACTGACCTCCAGAATATCCTGACCTATGTAAGCAAATCATTTACAGATGCAAGTGAAGAGTGCAAACTGGATATTTATGACGGCGACTCTCAGTTAAATCCTCTCTGGGCTTTCAGTTATAGCCGCAACAGTCTTGCTGCCAGCGAAAGCCTTATCGAGAAATTTGCAGAAAGAAATGACCCGAGAGCCCCACGGTCATTTACTCAACCTGATCCGAGCGGAAATGTCGCTTACGGAGGTGGTGCAAAGCAAGCCACTACAATCGATGCTATCAAAGTGGCTCCTAACGGCACCCCTCAGGAATTACAGAATAATTACGGCATGTCTATGGCCTCATGGGCTATGACTGCGCCTACACAACTGATCAGCTATCATGAAGTTAAATTCCTTGAAGCAGAAGCACTGTGCCGCCTTGGAGGCAGAACTGATGATGCCAAAGCAGCTTTGAAAGATGCAGTTGTCGCCGCATTCTCCAATCTGGAAAATACAGTTGCCGACGCTGCCAGAAACTGGTTAGGTGGAAAAGCCGACTTTTTGGGTAATGCCGTTGCTGAAGCTTATTTTGACAACGAAGTAGCTCCTCTCTTTGCCGCTAACCCATTAAAAGAAACAATGATACAAAAATATCTGGCATTCTTCGGAGCATCCGGCGAATCTCTGGAAGCTTACAACGATTATCGTCGTATGAAAGGCGCAAACGAGAATTTAGTGGAGCTGAAAAATCCGCTGAACTCAAACAGATTCCCGCTGCGTTTTGGTTACGGAGCAGATGACGTATTGGCCAATGTAGCCATTAAAGAAGCCTTCGGTGACGGGCAATACGTATATTCCGAACCCGTTTGGTGGGCAGGCGGAAGCCGATAAAAATTGCTCTTAAATCTCTCAAAGGAGAGCTTTACATAGAGTCGTTTCTGAACTCTAACAAATTAACGGAAACGAACAGAAATAGGCTGACCGTGAGGTTCGCCTATTTTACTTTTAAAGGCTTTTCCCGCCAAAGGGGCAAGCCACTCCAACGTCCGGGTTACAGGATCAATCTGAAAACCCGGTTTACACTGAAACGTCCGGACATAGTTGACGGGGACAATGTGGATTTTCATATATAAGAATCCATATAATCCCCGTCAGCCATTTGTTAATATCACAAATACAAAACAGGAAAAAACGCCTGCGTTGTTATACCTTATTTCTACTCTTCAATACCGTTTTGCCGAATAAAGATCGTTTTTACCGAAGCAAAGGACTATTTACCGGGAAAAAACGGCTTACCAGACAAGTTCGGGAAAATACTTCGTCAGCGTACCGCGAAGAATCGACAACGTAATCGGCTTCACCAGCACTTCACTGGCTCCCGCATTCATCGCATTCTCCTTGTCAGAGCTGAAAGCATAGGCAGTCTGCATGATGATAGGAATTTCCTTGTTTTCCTCGCGAATAATCTTTGTAGCATCCAGTCCGTTCATCACAGGCATTTTGATGTCCATCAGGATCGCTTTGGCCTCTTTGCCGTATTCCTTGAACAGTGCCACGATTTCTTCACCGTTTTTCGCCCACTGTATATCACATTTCTTTCCGATGATTGCTTTGATCAGTTTGAAGTTGCTGTCGTCGTCTTCAGCCACTAGTATAAGAGGTCTGAATTCATTTGTTTGTCCGCCTTCCATATCGTTTCTATATTATTTTTAAATTTATTCTTTTTAATTACTTTTTAGTCAACATATTTCAGTTAATAATGCTTTTCAGCCCGCAAGTTATAAAAAAGATTGATATATTTCGCTATCTTTGCGCCTCAAATTATAAAGAATTGTATGATTTCCATAGACGGACTAGCCGTAGAGTTTAGCGGCACTACCCTATTTAGTGATATTTCTTTCGTTATCAATGAAAAAGACCGCATCGCCCTGATGGGAAAAAACGGAGCGGGGAAAAGTACGTTACTCAAGATTCTGGCAGGGGTCAGACAGCCTACCCGTGGTAAGGTATCGGCCCCAAAAGACTGCGTGGTAGCCTATCTTCCACAGCATTTGATGACGGAAGACGGCAGAACGGTGTTTGCCGAAACAGCACAGGCTTTCGCACATCTGCACGAGATGGAAGCACGGATCGACGCACTGAACAAGGAGTTGGAAACGAGAACAGACTACGAAAGCGACAGTTATATGGCGCTCATAGAGGAAGTATCCGCCCTGAGCGAAAAATTTTACTCCATCGACGCCACCAACTACGAAGAGGATGTAGAAAAATCATTACTTGGTCTCGGTTTTACCCGCGAAGATTTCCAGCGGCAGACAAGCGACTTCAGCGGTGGCTGGCGCATGCGTATCGAACTCGCCAAACTGTTGCTGCAAAAACCGGACGTACTCCTGCTCGACGAGCCGACCAACCATCTGGACATCGAATCGATCCAGTGGCTGGAAGATTTCCTGATAAATAACGGCAAAGCGGTCATCGTGATCAGCCACGACCGTAAATTCGTGGACAACATCACCACCCGCACCATCGAAGTTACGATGGGACGTATCTACGACTACAAAGTTAACTACTCCCAATATCTGCAACTGCGCAAGGAACGTCGCGAACAGCAACAGAAGGCTTATGACGAACAGCAGAAATTCATCGCCGAGACGGAAGCATTCATCGAACGTTTCAAGGGGACGTATTCGAAGACTTTACAGGTGCAGAGCCGTGTCAAGATGCTGGAGAAACTGGAGCTGCTGGAAGTAGACGAAGAAGATACCTCGGCACTACGGCTGAAGTTCCCTCCTTCGCCCCGTTCGGGCAGCTATCCTGTCACGATGGAAGGCGTAGGAAAGACATACGGAGACCATGTCGTATTCCGCAATGCCAATCTGACGATTGAACGTGGCGATAAAGTGGCTTTTGTAGGCAAGAACGGTGAGGGAAAATCGACGCTTGTCAAATGTATCATGAACGAGATCGACCATGACGGCACACTGACACTGGGACATAATGTACAAATCGGATATTTCGCCCAGAACCAGGCCTCGCTGATGGATGAAAACCTGACAGTGTTCCAGACAATTGACGATGTGGCCAAAGGAGAAATACGCAACAAGATACGTGATTTGCTCGGTGCATTCATGTTTGGCGGACCGGAGGAGTCTATGAAAAAAGTCAAAGTGCTTTCGGGAGGGGAACGTACCCGTCTGGCAATGATCAAGCTCTTGCTGGAACCGGTCAACCTACTGATTCTGGATGAGCCGACCAACCACCTCGACATGAAAACCAAAGATATCCTCAAACAAGCGCTGATGGATTTTGACGGTACGCTGATTGTCGTTTCGCACGACCGTGACTTCCTTGACGGACTGGTGACGAAAGTTTACGAATTCGGCAATAAGAAGGTGACAGAGCATCTTTGCGGCATCTACGAATTCCTCGAAAAGAAGAAAATGGACTCGTTGCAGGAACTGGAAAAGAAATAATAAACAATAAAAAGACATGATCTGCTTTAGGTGAAAAGAAAAGTATTTGTATATTTGTCACATTATATCTGAAACAGATAATTTGAAATGGATGAAACAAGGCAATTATATATTATAAGCGGATGCAATGGAGCTGGAAAAACAACAGCTTCTTACACTGTATTGCCTGAAATATTATTGTGCAAAGAATTTGTCAATGCTGATGAGATTGCAAAAGGGTTATCACCGTTCAATCCGGAAAGTATGGCTATAGAAGCCGGACGTTTAATGTTGAAACGTATTGACGAGCTATTGGCAGCAAGAATTAGTTTCTCCATTGAAACGACATTAGCGACTCGCTCGTATACACGACTCATTACGAGAGCACAAAATGCCGGATATAAAGTAAGCCTGATCTATTTTTGGCTGAATTCTCCGGAATTAGCAGTCAACCGTGTATTACAACGGGTCAACGAAGGAGGGCACAATGTGCCTATAGATACAATCTACCGCCGCTATCAGGCAGGCATAAACAACCTGTTCCGAATATATGCGTCACGTGTAGATTATTGGTTATTAGCAGATAACAGTGTCTCTCCCCGAGTAATCGTAGCCGAAGGCTGCCAACAAGGTGAGGACCGGATATACGAACTTGAACTTTTTAATCGCATCAAAAGTTATGTCAAATAATGAAATGCAAGAATTGAGTGATAAACTGCGGCGTGGGCTTCAACTGGCCGAACAACGGCTACTGGAAAAAAATGCCCGCCACGGTAAACTCCTTAGCCAAGGCACGCCCGATGGAAAAGTGATTTACGTTTCCGCCACAGAATTGCTCGAACGCTTGCAGGAACAAGAGAAAGAGAAAAGGATAGGGTCGGAAAAGAAATAATGAAGTTTTACAATTAAAGATATATTGGAAGTTTCACTAAATTTGAAAGCATTTTTGTAAAATAAAGGATGAAAGGGAAGAAACGATTTATAGTAACGATGCTGTTCATTATCAACATTATTATGTTGGTAGCCGCCGTTATTCCCCATCATCACCACCCCAACGGGATGATCTGCATGAAGCAGGACCAACCGGTTGAGCAGCAATGCCCCAACCACCATCATCACCCCGCCAGCGACTCATGCTGCAGCAGCGAATGCATGACACGCTTCCATTCTCCTATCCCCTCCGTACACACTGACAGCGGTCCGAACTACGTATTCATCGCCACCCTGTTTACGGATGTGATCATCGAACATTTATTACGACCGCAGGAAAGACGAGTCAAGAACTACTACATCTATCGTGAATCCCTGCATGGTACGAAAATTCCTCGTACCTCCTCCCTTCGCGCCCCTCCCTACTCTGTTTTTGCGTAAAGACGTAAATGCAAGCAAGTTGCATCTGCGTTACTCTATCTTTGCAGCGTAAAATAAACAGTAAAACTTAGTAGGAAAATTACATTTATGAAGAAACTTATCTTTATAGGAGTGCTGGGCTTATTCGCCCTTGGCTCTTGCAATAGTAAAAAGACCGGTCATGAAGGACATGACCACGAAACCGTCACACACAATCATGATGAGCACGAAGGACATGAGCACGAAACAGAAGGACATGACCACGAAGCCGAAGGTGCCGACCATTCACACGAAGGTGAATGCAGCGGAGGCCACGACCACGACAAGGATGCCGGAAAGAGCAGTAAGGCTGCCGGCGAACACAGTGAACCAGCCGGAGAACACAGCGACGAAATCATTCTCCCGAAAGCGAAAGCCGACGCAGCCGGTGTGAAGGTCAGCACCATCACACCGGCCCCCTTCCAGCAAGTCATCAAAACAAGCGGACAGGTATTAGCTGCCCAAGGAGACGAATCGGTTGCCGTAGCTACGGTAGCCGGAGTCGTTTCTTTCCGTGGAAAAGTGACGGAAGGAATGAGCGTTGGCCGCGGCACTCCGCTGATTACCATTTCTTCGCACAACATCGCCGACGGTGATCCGGTACAACGTGCCCGAATCGCTTATGAGGTGTCTAAAAAGGAATACGAGCGAATGAAGTCACTTGTCAAAAACAAGATTGTGTCTGACAAAGATTTCGCACAAGCGGAGCAGAACTACGAGAATGCGCGTCTCAGCTACGAAGCACTTGCCAAAAATCATTCTGCCATAGGCCAGAATATCACCGCGCCCATTGCCGGATACGTGAAAAGCATTCTGGTCAACGAGGGAGACTACGTCACCATCGGTCAGCCACTGGTCAGCGTGACGCAGAACCGCCGGCTTTTCCTCCGCGCTGAAGTATCGGAAAAATACTATCCATACCTGCGCACTATCAGTTCCGCCAATTTCCAGACTCCTTATAATAATAAGGTGTACGAACTGAAAGAACTGAGCGGCAAACTGCTTTCCTTCGGAAAAACGTCCGGAGACAACTCATTCTATGTGCCCGTCACTTTCGAATTTGACAATAAAGGCGAAGTGATTCCGGGATCATTTGTCGAAGTTTACCTGCTTTCCTCTGAACTGGAAAACGTGATCTCTTTACCTCGCACCGCCTTAACGGAAGAGCAAGGTATCTTCTTCGTATACCTGCAACTGGATGAAGAAGGCTATAAAAAGCAGGAAGTAACTCTCGGTGCCGACAATGGCAAAAGCGTACAAATACTGACCGGAGTCAAGGCCGGAGACCGCGTAGTGACCGAAGGGGCTTATCAGGTTCGTCTGGCAAGTGCAAGCAACGCCATACCTGCGCACAGCCACGAACATTAGCGGCAGCAGCAAGGTGCCGTAAGCGGATTTCCTTGTAGTGCACACAGAATTAGTTATAATTACGCAAGTTTACCCCCTGCACAGCTTCTTCAAAAGTGAACGGGGGAACCAAACTTAATCAATGAAATATCATGCTAAATAAAATCATACATTACTCCCTGCACAACCGACTGGTTGTGCTCTGCGCGGCCATTCTCCTGCTCATCGGGGGAACTTACACCGCCATGCATACGGAAGTAGACGTGTTCCCCGACCTGAACGCCCCGACAGTGGTCATCATGACCGAAGCCAACGGTATGGCAGCCGAGGAAGTGGAACAGCTCGTCACCTTCCCCGTCGAAACAGCCGTAAACGGGGCTACCGGCGTGCGCCGGGTCCGTTCTTCGTCGAACAACGGTGGAGAGC
>OBWY01001940.1_pt1 | contig 10890 bp, 9 predicted proteins | sample 1538081 | NCBI WGS metagenome assembly OBWY01 (sample SAMEA2580089, study PRJEB22360) | human gut metagenome | biome: human gut; feature: human-associated habitat; material: faeces | place: Denmark | collected 2008/2010
TGGACTCCATTCATTGGCGCGACGCACTGCCGCCGGCGGATGCCTCAGACGCCGCAAGTGCCGTGCAGGCGTACTCTCCGGAGGTGAAGTCCCTTTTGGATGTTGTGATACTGGAGCGCCTTAAAGCGGCAGGGGATGAGCGCAGCTATTCCATGCCTTTTGCGCTTCGCGAATTCGACAAGACGACGGTTTTTAAAGACGGACATGCCGTACGTGATTTCCAGCCGCTCAAAAATGCGGGGAAACTCTTTGGGCACCGTACAAGGACATTTGAATTGGTGAAGGGAACGCTGATTGCCGCAATCGCGGGCGGTGTTACAGCCTTTCTCGCGTGGATTTTCACAGCTTTGACGATAGCCCGCCGGCGAAACGCGACCTTCACGCAGACGCTCATGGTGATGCGAAACCGAGACGGGCGTTTCCCGTGGAGACCGGCCATGCTTGTCTTTACAGTCGCTTGGCTGCTGATGGTCTGGCTTATCCTGATTTGGCCCAACTGGCATGTTTTCGGTACGGATGCAGTTGGCAACGACGTGCTTTATGAAGCGGTCAAAAGTGTTCGAACGGCGGGGGTGATCGGTTCGCTCGCACCAGTGGCGACGCTGCCGTTTGCGCTGACGCTCGGAATTGCCGCAGGCTATTTTCGCGGGTGGGTGGACGATGTCATTCAGTATGTTTATACGACGATTTCCTCTATTCCAAGCGTGCTCCTCATCGCGGCATCCGTACTGATGGTGCAGGTGTTCCTCGATAAGCACCCAGAGCTCTATCAAACCAGTCTTGAACGCGCGGATCTGCGGCTGATGCTGCTCGCGGTCATCATCGGCATGACTGGCTGGGCTACGCTCGCGCGGCTTTTGCGGGCTGAAACGATGAAACTCTCCACGCTCGACTTCGTGTCAGCGGCTAAAGCCCTGGGTGTGAAGCCCTTTGCGGTGATGCGGCGCCATATTCTGCCCAATGTGATGCACATCGTCCTGATCGTTACGGTGCTCGACTTTTCCGGCATTGTGCTCTATGAGGCCGTGCTTTCTTATGTCGGCGTCGGGGTGGATCCCACCATGCACTCCTTCGGCACCATGATTAATTCAGCCCGCAGCGAACTTTCGCGCTCTCCCCTGATTTGGTGGAATCTTCTCGCCAGCTTTCTCTTCCTTGTGACGCTGGTGCTCTCGGCCAATATTTTTGCTTCTGCCGTTCGAGATGCCTTTGATCCTCGTGCCGCGGGCCGTGGCCGCGCTTGATGGAGGGGTGCTGATGAATATCCAAAGTGAACCGTCGCTTTTATCGGTCGACCGTCTGACGATAGATCTGCCGCTCTCGGGCGGCGTGCTTCACCCTGTACGCGACGTGAGTTTCACCGTACGCCGCGGTGAAGCGCTGGCGCTTGTGGGGGAATCGGACTGCGGCAAAAGCCTTACTGCGATGGCGCTGATGCGGCTGTTGCCCGAGGATGCTCAAGTGCCTTCGGGGACGGTGACGCTCGCGGGACGAGAGCTCTTGTCACTCACCGAGAAAGAAATGGAGTGCGTGCGCGGGGCAGGCATTGCCGTGATTTTTCAGGAACCGGCAACGAGCTTTAACCCCGTGATGATGGTGGGCGATCAGGTGTCGGAAATGATCCGCACGCATTCGACGTGCGGACGCACGGAGGCAAGAGCGCGTGCCGTTGAGTGGCTGCGCCGAGTCGGCATTCCTCGCCCGGAAGAAGCCTATGACGCTTATCCGCATGAGTTGTCGGGCGGTCTGAAGCAGCGCGCGATGATCGCCATGGCACTCTCGGCAGATCCCAAAGTGGTGGTGGCGGATGAGCCGACCACGGCTTTGGATGTCACTGTAGCGCGTCAGGTTCTAGAGCTTCTCAATGACTTGAAGCGCGAACGTGGTTTGACGCTCATTTTCATCACTCATGACCTTGCGCTGCTGCCAGGGATCGCTGATCGCGTTGCACTGATGTATGCGGGTGAAATTGTCGAAATGGCGCCGACAGAAGCATTTCTTGCCCATCCGGAGCATCCTTATGCGCAGGCGCTCCTGGGTGCGCTGCCGCGGCCGGACGGTGCTCCGCTCCAGCCGGTGGAGGGCTCGGTGCCGAATCTTTGGGGGCCGCTTAAGGGCTGCGCTTTTGCGCCGCGCTGTGCACGGGCCAAGCCAAAGTGCTTTGAACATGCGCCTGCTCCTCAGTCTCGGCGCGATGGGCTCGGTACTGTGCGGTGCATCTTCGCCGGCGAAAAGACGGTCGCCGAATGCAGGGCGTTTGCTGCGCCCGAAGCTGTGACCATAGACGAACGAGAGCCCGTGCTGGAACTCCAACATGCGGCAGTGCGTACGGCACCCAAAGGTTTTACGCAGTCGCTCGCGGCTTTTGTCGGCCGCGCGGTCGGACGCACTATTTTGCCCGACTGCACGCTCGCGCTTCATCGCGCAGAGACCCTTGCGCTTGTCGGTGAATCGGGAAGCGGCAAGACGACGGCCGCCTTGACCGCTTTAGGGCTTTTAGGAAACGGACTGCTCGCAGAGGGTACTGTGCGCTGCGGCGGGATTTCAATGCCGGTTGCAGGGCCTCGCAGCCCGGCTTTCAGAAGAAAGGTACAGATTGTTTTTCAGGATCCCTTTTCTTCGCTTGATCCGCGCATGACTGTGGGGCAGATTTTGGAAGAGGCGCTCGTTTCGCTTAGACCGGAATTAACACCGGCAGAGCGACTTCTCCGCATGCAGGCGCTTTTGAAGGAGACTGGACTCGATTCCGAAAGTCTGGAGCGTCTGCCGCATGAATTTTCGGGCGGTCAGCGTCAGCGCATTGCCATTGCCCGAGCACTCTCGGTTGAGCCTGAAGTGATTGTGCTCGATGAACCGACTTCCGCTTTGGACGTTTCCGTACAGGCGCAAATTCTCAATTTGCTCGGCAGTCTGCAGCGCGAGCGCGGTTTGGCTTATTTGCTCATCACGCATAACTTTGCCGTGGTGGAGCATGCTGCCCACCGCGTGGCGGTTATGCAGGGCGGACGAATCGTTGAAGAAGGCGCTGCGGCAGCGGTGCTGACGCACCCCAAGGCGGCTTATACGAAGCGGCTGCTGGCGAGTGTGCCGAGGCTCTAGCGACCATACAATTCTGTCGGTCGGCACAGATTGACGTGTGGAGCCCGTAAGCGTCGGTCACTATCGAGGTGGCGTTCGGCGCAAGCTTCAGGGATTTTTGCTTGATTTTCTCTTTAGTTCTGGGCTTTAAAGTATTGAAAATGATGATTGGACCCTTTCCGAAAAGTCCGATCTCTGGCGCGGGTAAAAAAGTATGTTCGACGATCGACTTTCATTGCGAAAGCTGGAAGTGTTTCTGGCTTTCTTGCGTACTGAAAATATTGCGAAGACGGCAGAAGACCTGGGAACTGCGGCGGTGAGCGTCCATAGGGCGCTTCATACGCTTGAAGAAACGATTCAATGTCCGCTTTTTACACGCAAAGGACGACAGCTTCAGCCGTTGCCCACCGCAAGAGAGTTTGCAAAATATGCTCAAGATTTAATCGCGAGAATGCACGAGGCCGTGGAAGAGACGAGGCGCGTCGGCGGTTTTGAACAAAAGCGCATGCGTCTCGGAAGTCTTTACTCGCTTTCGGTCCGCACCGTGCCGAACCTCATTCTCGGCATGAAGTACCGTAGGCCAGAGCTTGAATTTGAGCTTGTGATGGGAAGCAACAAGTCACTTTTAGCGAAACTTGAAGAGAACAAGCTTGACGCTATCGTGATTGCGACGAGCGGAGAGGAGATTGACGAGCGAAAGAACATTGTCATCAAACTCTTTGATGATGATCTTTTCTTGGCCGCGCCATCGGACTACAAGGGATGCAAGAAAGATGCAGATCTAAAGGATCTCCATTTTGCTAAATGGGTCACGCTGCAGGAAGGCTTTGCAACGCTCGACGGCTTTGTTGATGCATTTCGGCAGACTGGAAAGACGCCGGAGATTGTGGCGAAGGTGAACGATATTTTCTCAATGGTGAGCTTCGTTCAGGCGGGCCTCGGTTTTGCCTTGTTGCCAGGCCGGATGCAACCGGTCTTTGAGTCAACCGTCAAACTCATTACGTTGGCAGAACCCTATCGAATCCGGCAGACTATTGGGATTGTCTTCAAAAAGACGCATGAGCACGAAGCCAATTTCCTTGCGCTTGCCGCAGAAGCTCGCATGTACGGCCGCAGCCGGTTCGGTACGCCGTTGCCTTTGCCGCTACCTCATTGAAGTCTTCCAATTCTCTCAATGATTTCTTCTGCGGGCGTTGTCGATGACGAGATGACGAGGCCGTCCGCAAAAGTTGTTTTTGCCAGTGAGCCGAGGATGCCGCCGGGCGGCATTTCAATAAGGACATCGATGCCTCGTTCTTTAGCGGCTTGTGCGGCATCAAGCCAAGAGGTGCGCCTAGCCATGTTAAAGGCCAGATCGTCTACAAGCTTGGTAGCGTCCCAAATCACACGGCCCGAGTTGACGGAAAGATAAGGCACTTTCGGGCGCTTGACCTCAACTTTTTGGAATGCTTCCATTAATACCTTGGCTGGACACATGAGAAGCGGGCAGTGGGAAGGAACAGTAACTTGAATGCGCTTTGCGTAAAGGGCGCCGCGGTCCTTTGCACGCTTTGCCGCAATGTCCAAAGACGATAATGGTCCGGATAGAACAATTTGCTGTTCGGAGTTGATATTGGAAACATAGATGTCGTCAACGGCATTCGTTATGTCTTCCGCTGTATTGAGGTTCAATCCGCCGATTGCCATCATGCCATATCCCGAAGGATAGGCACCCTGCATCAAGCGGCCGCGAAGTAGCACCAAACGAGCAGCATCCGTAAGCGACAAGGCGTGAGCCGCGACTGCAGCACCGAAAGCTCCGATCGAGAGTCCTGCAACGAGTGAAGGCTGAATACCGGCGGCTTCTAGCTCTCGGCATTTCCCAATTCCCGCACAGAGAAGTGCGAGCTGTACGTTTTCTGTGCGTTCGAACGCTTCAGCAGAATCGAGCGTCAGGAGATCCAAGCCGATGGCATTGCTCATTTCTTCAAGGACGCTTAGCCCAAAAGTGTTTAAGCCGTGAAGTATGCCGGGACGTTGAGTACCCTGGCCCGGAAATGCAAAGAAGACTCTCATGACAAGTCCCCCCAGGGTTTATCAGTCAGTACGGGACCGGAATTGGTTTTTAGAAGCACGGCGTCCCGCAGAAGCCATTCGCGAAGTGCAAATCCGCCTGATGGCGTTGAAATCTGAACGTCTATCCCCACCAAGAGGTTCCTGAAGCTTTGAAGCCAATCACGCATTTCGTCTTTGTCCAAGGGTAAGGACGCATTCACAACCAAGTCCAAATCGCTTGACGCCCGCATGACAGAGCAACCCCATGCGAGCGAAAACCCACAGCTTCCCGTGATCCCCCATTTGGCCGGAGCAGGGCGAAGCAGGAGCTTCAGGGCTGTTTGAACGGCAGGCCAATCCCGTAAAGGCGCATTTTCGAGGATGGAGCTGGACGCCAGATCTTCAGGTGTTAGTACACGCAGCACATCTCCTTTTTTCGCCCAATTTGCTTGTCTGTCCTGTCGGTTCGGACCGCGAAGGCCAATCGGTATCCAATCAGCATTGTGCGCATCACGCCTTACAACCACGGGCATGGAGGCAGGTTGCCAAAAGCCGTCAATTAAAGGGGCAAGGCTGTCTCGTAAAGACGCCTTACCGATCAGGAATAGAAGATCGTGAGGACGAATGACCATGTCGCTTCAGTTTCAATAAGGAAGAGGGACTTGCAATCCTTAAGGGGAAGCATAAGAGAAGGAGTACTTAGCAAACCATTTCGGTATTAGTAATGAACGTACGGAAAATGTGATTGATCCGATCGGTTTAAGTGAACAAACTTAGTGCTGACAAATGCTTCGACCGCATCAAGTTGCGGCAGGTCGAAATTAAGGAGAAAGCCTTATGGTAGTAGGCTCAAGCACTCGCCGGTGGGATGTCCGGCGAAGAGCAAAGCATGCCCGACTCGAGGGAACAAGGAAGGCGCTTGGTTTATCTGGGAAGGTGATCCCAACGAACAAAATCGGAATGGCAATCGACACTCTGGTTATGCCGGGCGACCGTGTTGTGCTCGAAGGGAACAACCAGAAGCAGGCGGATTTTCTTTCGCGTGCGCTTGTGAATGTTGATTCCGAAAGGATTCACGACTTGCATATGATCATGCCAAGTGTGAGCCTCCCAGAGCACATGGATCTTTTCGAAAAAGGGATTGCCAAACGCCTCGATTTTTCGTACGCGGGATCGCAAAGCTTGCGCATTGCACAGCTCCTTGAAGACGGCCAGCTCGAAATAGGTGCGATTCACACCTACGTTGAGCTTTACTCACGGCTCTACGTTGATTTGATTCCGAACGTCGTGCTCGTTGCCGCATATGCGGCGGACCGAGAAGGGAACCTTTATACGGGTCCAAGCACGGAAGATACACCAGCGCTTCTCGAGGCCGCCGCGTTCCATGACGGTGTCGTGATCGCACAGGTAAACGAGATTGTTGACGATCCGAAAGATCTAAAGCGTGTTGATATTCCTGGTTCCTGGGTGGATTACGTTGTAAAGGCTGACCGGCCGTTCTTTATCGAACCGCTCTTTACGCGCGATCCGCGCCAGATCAAGGACGCACACATCCTGATGGCCATGATGGCTTTGAAGGGGATCTACGCACCGCACGAAGTCGAATCTTTGAATCACGGCATCGGCTTCAACACTGCTGCCGTCGAATTGCTTCTTCCAACATTCGGCGAAGAGCTCGGCATCAAAGGCAAGGTATGCCGTCATTGGTGTTTGAATCCGCATCCGACGCTGATCCCCGCCATTGAATCGGGTTGGGTCAAAAGTGTTCACTGCTTTGGCGGTGAATTGGGGATGGAAGACTACATTGCTGCGCGCCCGGACGTGTTCTTTACGGGGCCGGACGGTTCCATGCGTTCGAACCGCGCTTTCTGCCAAATGGCAGGGTTGACATGTTCGTGGGCTCAACTCTCCAGATGGATCCGCTTGGCAATTCATCAACCGTTACGCGCGGCCGCTTGGCTGGCTTCGGCGGAGCTCCCAACATGGGGCACGACCCGCATGGCCGTCGGCACCCAACGAAAGCCTGGCTTGAAATGATCCCGAAGCCCGATCCGGTTGCTCGCGGCAAGAAGCTCGTGGTTCAAATGGTGGAAACCTTTCAGGCAGGTCCGAAGCCTACGTTCGTTGAAACGCTCGATGCAGTGCCAGTTGCCCAGAAGGCTGGTTTACCGCTCGCGCCCGTAATGATCTACGGCGACGATGTGACGCACGTTGTGACCGAAGAAGGTATCGCGTGCCTCTATCGTGCAGAATCCTTGGAAGAGCGAAAAGCACTTGTGGCATCCGTAGCGGGGATTACGGACATCGGCATGGCCGCAGATCCTGCAGTAGTGAAGAAGTTGCGATTCGAAAAGAAGCTTCTTCGCCCGGAAGACCTTGAGATCAATCCGGCAAAGGCAAATCGTTCGCTTCTTGCCGCTAAGAGTATTGCCGATCTCGTCGAATGGTCAGGCGGTCTCTACAACCCTCCAGCGAAGTTCCGGAGCTGGTAGCCATGTGTCGTGCCGTTCGCTTTGATGAGTCGCTTGAGCGTCTTCCAACGGCGGAAGAACTGGCGCTCCTTGCAACCGCAAGCTTGAAGGATGAGGCGAATCTCTTCCCAAAACCGGGGCTTGTTAATTGGCGCAGTTCCGGGTCGCATACGGACATGACGATCGAGATGATGCATGCGTCCGTGGACGCCATTAGCTCGAGTTTCAAGGCAATGGCCGATGCAGCGAAGAAAGCCGATCGAAATAATCCGGAGTCTCTCTCAGCACTTCGAATGACAGTCGGCGCTATTGGGCGTGCGGCGGAGGTCGCAATGCTCAAGGCAACGGGCGGCGTTAATACGCACCGTGGCGCAATTTATGCGCAAGGGCTGTTGACTGTGGCAGCAGGGCTTGCTGAGGAGCGAAGCGCTCTAGCTGCAGAGCGTGTTGCAGCACTTGCGGGCCACATTGCTTCGATTCCGGACCCGGGGTTCGAGGCACCCGCAACAAGCCACGGTCTTGTCGTCCGAAAGCGCTTAGGACTTCCTGGAGCCAGGGAAGAGGCGCAAAGCGGTTTTGAGCATGTCCGCTTATTTGCGCTCCCTGCGCTCCTGAAGTCCCGCAAGGCTGGGCTCTCTGAAGCCGCTTCTCAGATCAATGCGTTGCTTGCGCTCATGGCAACCCTTCCGGATACCTGCATCGCCCATCGCGGCGGACTCGCTGGACTCCAAGCAGTACAGAGCGGTGCAAAACAGGTGCTTGACCTTGGAGGTGTCGGCCTTCCTGAGGGCAGTGCGGCATATGAGGCACTGTGCCGCCAAATGGAGGAACAAAAGCTCTCACCGGGTGGCTCCGCCGATCTTCTCGCTGCGACGCTTTTCTTGGACCGCTTATTGGCTTTCTGGGTCGAAGAAAGAAATCACTCATTGGAGAAATTTATGGAATCGCTTGAATTAAAGATACCGGCTGGCCAACCGATCAAGGACGCTCAAGTCCAGATGGGCGTGGTTGCATCGGGTGACATGGAAGTGCTCTACGACGGTGTGAGTGACAAGAGGGATCTCACCGTCAAGATCACTTCATCTGTGGACAACAGCGCAGCTCGATGGAGCGCCATTTTTGAACGCTTGTCGGTGATGCATGGTTTGCCTGCCGGGATCATGGTCATTCATGACTTCGGCGCAACGCCAGGTGTTGCACGCATCCGGATTGAACAGGCCATTGAAGCCGCAAAAGAACAGGAGGCGTAGTCATGCTGATTAAAAAGAGCTTCATTGAACTGCGTGCTCGTGAACGCGCAAAGGCGCTTCTTGACAGCGGAAGCTTCCGCGAGCTCTTGGGACCTTTTGACTTCATTGAGTCTCCGTGGCTTGAAAAACAGAACATCGTTCCACAGGCCGATGACGGCATGGTGATTGCTAAGGGGACTTTCGGCGGTAAAGCTTGCTGTGTGGCTGCCATTGAAGGGGCTTTCCAGGGCGGAAGCATGGGTGAAGTGTCAGGCGCCAAGATGGCGGCGATGCTTGAGTTTGCCCTCGAAGACGCTGAGGCAGGGAATCCGCCTCTTGTGATCCTTTGCCTCGAAACGGGTGGTGTGCGTCTTCAGGAAGCAAATCTTGGGCTGGCAGCCATTGCCGATATTCATTCAGCCATTGCCAAGCTGCGCCGTCATACGCCAGTTGTTGGCCTCATCACGGGAACGGTTGGTTGCTTCGGCGGCATGTCGATTGCTACAGGGCTTTGCTCCTACTTGGTCGTGACTAAAGAAGCTCGTCTGGGCCTCAATGGTCCGCAGGTGATTGAGCAGGAGGCGGGCATCACAGAATATGACTCCAAAGATAAGCCTTTTATTTGGTCGATGACGGGTGGAGAAATCCGCTATGAGACCGGATTTGCCGATGAGCTTGCAGTCGATGACGTAGATGCCGTTCGAACGGCAATTGCCAAATGCTTTGCTCAAGGCAGCCCAGAATCTTTTCGCACAGACCGTGTGGGCTTCTACCTTCCGAGACTTGCCGGTTTTGATGCTTCTCAGCAGGTGTTTCCCGAAATTACCAAAGCCCTTTTCTCCCAAGGAGATCGCAAATGAATCGCGTTGAAACGACGAAGAGCCTCGCGGCTGCGAGCAGGGGTGCTGTTTGGCTCAAGGCGCTCGATCCGGAGGCCAAGCTTTTGGGGGAGTTGATCCCGAGCGTTGCCGCGGCTGACGGCGAAATCGATGGTAGGGCTGTTCGCTTCATGGCCGTACTTCCGGATCCTAAGAATCGTTATCCACGCGCTCGGAAAGGTGAAGTAGGTCTTCTCGAAGGTTGGGCTGTTGCGAAGTCCGTTTTGGATTTCGTCCAAGCCGAGTCCAGCCAAGAAGAAAAGACGCCGCTTGTGCTCGTCATTGATGTTGCGAGTCAGGCCTATGGCAGGCGGGAAGAGGCGTTCGGCATTCACCAGGCGCTTGCAGCATCTTCTGCCGCTTTCATTAAAGCGCGCGAAGTCGGACATCCTGTTGTGGGTTTCATTGTCGGCAAGGCGATGTCGGGTGCATTTCTTGCTTTTGGCTACCAAGCCGACTACCTGATTGCACTCAACGATCCGGAAGTTATGGTTCATGCGATGAGCAGGGAATCAGCTGCCCGCATCACGCTAAGAACCGTTGAAGCACTAGATCATTTCGCATCCGAGATTCCGCCTATGGCATATGACGTAAGACATTTCTCGCAGCTCGGGGTTTTGAGTGAGCTTCTTGACATTTCCGATCCTGATCTACCCGCAACTGACGATGTGAAAAAGGCTCGTGCAGCTATCTTGAAAGGCATTCGGTTTGCCAAAGCCGAAAAGCTTCCAGAACGACGTCTGCATGCGCCACTGCGTCAAGCATCCGCAATGGTTCGCGAGCGTATGAGAGCCGTTTGGCATTAATTCCATCTGGATTCCTAAGACTACCTCTAGCAGGAAAAAAGGAGACAACCATGACAATGATCCTCTCGGCGGTCGTCATTCTGGCGATGTGCTGGGCGCTCGTTAAAAAGTACGAGACCCGACTGGTGCTTATCGCAGGCGGCTTGATTCTCGCTTGCATGGCAGGCGACCCGCTTGCACCCCTCGTGTCCTTCTCGAAGTCGATGAAGCAGGCGAATGTCTTTGAAGTCATCATCGCTTCGATGGGTTTTGCAGCTGTGGTCAAGATGACAGGTCTTCATACCCATTTGATTGCTGTCTTCCTGAAGTTGCTGAAGAAGGCCGGCCCGTTTGTCATCATTGGCGTATCGCTCGCGACGACCATCGTGAACAGCGCCATCCCGTCTGCGGCTGG
>OBWY01001941.1_pt1 | contig 10887 bp, 8 predicted proteins | sample 1538081 | NCBI WGS metagenome assembly OBWY01 (sample SAMEA2580089, study PRJEB22360) | human gut metagenome | biome: human gut; feature: human-associated habitat; material: faeces | place: Denmark | collected 2008/2010
TGTATTGAGTATTTTAGACAAAACCCATTCCTAAAAAAAGGACAAATGAGCACTTTTAACGGAAATCTTCATTGATTTTGTTTTTTATATGATGGTATACTTATAAAAAGGCAAAATACAGAAATACAGGAATAGAGGGAATACCAATGACACTGACTGAACTGGAAGAAAAGGTTCCTGCCCTGAAGGAATATACAAAGACCATGCCTCCGGAAATACGGAGCCGCTGCACGGTAAGGACCCACGCCGCAGGCTCCATCATCCATCAGAAAGACATGGAGCTTAATTACTTCGGTATTGTGGCCGCCGGGGAGAACCGGGTAATCAATGAGTTTGAAAATGGAAATGTCTACATGATTGAGGGCAACAAGGCCATTGACTTCATCGGCGAGGTCACCATCCTGGCTGGCATGCCCCGCACCTCCGTGACCATTGAGGCGGTGACCGACAACGTGGTGGCCTACATAAGCCGCAGGGATGCCGAGCGCTGGCTGGCATCCGACATAAACATACTGAACCTGGCTGCCCGCCACACCGCCTTCAAGCTTTACCGTTCCTCTTACAATAACGGGGCCAAGCTGTTCTACCCACCCTCCTATCTTCTGTTGGATTATATGGTAAAGTATGGACGCCAAAACGGCATGGAATCCTCCCGCGGCATGGGGTCGTCCCGTGGCATGGGGACATCCCGCGCCCCGGCATCCGTCACTGTGCTGCGCACCCGGCAGATGCTGCAGGAAGAAATCGGCGTCAACGTAAAAACCCTCAACCGTACCATACGCCAGCTAAAGGAGGAGGGATTCTTTTCCATATGCAAGGGGAAGATAACCTTTACCAGGGAGCAGTATGAGGCGGCCATAGAGTGGCTGGAGGCGGAAAAGGATAAATAGAAAAAGAATCAATAAGAAACAGGATTTTCCCGCCATATAATCCCAGGAAATCAACCAATGTTTCCCTTACTCTTTCTGATATAATGGCAATATTCTAACTAATTTCAGGAGAATTGCCTTATGAATCAGACATCAGCCTTATCCCCGGTAACAGAAGACTACGGCGCTGCCCAGATACAGATACTGGAGGGGTTGGAAGCAGTGCGCAAGCGCCCCAGCATGTACATCGGCAGCACGTCCTCACAGGGGCTTCACCACATGGTATATGAAATCGTGGACAATGCCGTGGATGAAGCTCTGGCAGGCCACTGCACCCTGATTCAGGTATACCTGAACAAGGACGGCTCTGTAACGGTCCGCGACAACGGCAGGGGGATTCCGGCGGGAATCCAGACAAAAACAGGACTGTCCGCCATCCAGGTGGTATTTACAGTTCTCCATGCCGGCGGAAAGTTCGACGACAGCAACTATAAGGTTTCAGGAGGCCTTCACGGTGTGGGGGCTTCTGTAGTCAATGCGCTGTCCTCCCATCTGCATGTGCAGGTGGACCAGGACGGCTTTTCCTACGCCCAGTCTTATGAACGCGGCATACCTGCAGCCCCTGTAAAACAACTGGGTCCGTGCAGTCAGGGGACCCACGGCACCACGGTGACCTTTATGCCGGACCAGGACATTTTCCCTTCCATTGCCTGGGACAGGAGTATTCTGGAGGAACGGCTCCGGGAGACAGCGTTCCTGACACAGGGTCTGGAGATATCCCTGTACGATTTGCGGAGGGACCCGGCCGGCGAGGCAACCTGTCCGGTGACCGCCTGGTCCCGTACCTTCTGTTTCCAGAACGGGCTTAAGGACTTTGTATCCTGGCTGGAGCAGGACGGTGAACCCCTTTATACAGGAATCATTTCCGGCCGCCATGAGACAGATAAGGTGCAGGCGGAATTTGCCCTTGTGCACAACTCCTCCTACAGCGAGCAGCTCTTAAGCTTTGCCAATAACATTTCCACACCAGAGGGCGGCACCCATGTGACGGGTTTCCGCCAGGCGCTGTCCAGGGCAGTCAATGACTATGCCCGAAACGCAAAGCTTTTAAAGGACACGGATTCCTCCCTGAGCCGGGACGAGCTCTCCGAGGGTCTGACCGCGGTCTTAAGTGTACGTCTCCAGGACGCCCAGTTTGAAGGCCAGACAAAGCAAAAACTGGGAAGCAGCCATGTGCGTCCGGTGGTGGAGCAGATGGTGTATACACGTCTCACGCTGTTCCTGGAACAGAATCCCGCGGCGGCAAAGGCCATATGCGACAAGGCCATGTTAGCCAGGAAGGCCAGAACCGCTGCCAGAACCGCCAGGGAAATGGCCCGCCGCAAAACCGCGCTGTCCGGACTCTCCCTTCCCGGCAAGCTGGCGGACTGTTCCAGCAAAAATCCCGGAGAATGTGAGCTGTTCATCGTGGAAGGCGACTCGGCCGGGGGGGTGGGCCAAAAAGAGGAAGCTGGCCAGAAGCCGCGAAAACCAGGCGGTTCTCCCCCTCCGGGGCAAGATACTCAATGTGGAGAAGGCGTCCCTGGACAGAATCAGCGCCAACGCGGAAATTAAGGCCATGATTTCCGCCTTCGGCACAGGCATACTGGACACATTTTCCCTTGAAAACCTGCGGTACAACAAAATCATCCTTATGACTGACGCGGATGTGGACGGCGCCCATATCACCACGCTTCTGCTGACCTTCCTCTTTCGGTTCATGCCGAAGCTGATCGAGGAGGGACACGTATTTTTGGCCCAGCCCCCTCTTTACCGGGTAGAAAAAGGAAAGAAACTCTGGTATGCTTATAGTGACAGCGAGCTTGAGCAGACCATAAACGCCATCGGGCGGGACGGCACCTACAAAATCCAGCGCTACAAGGGGCTGGGAGAAATGGATGCCGGACAGCTCTGGGAAACCACCATGGACCCCTCCAGGCGCACGCTCCTGCGCGTAACCATAAATGACATGGAAATGTACCATGAAACCTGCCAGACCTTCTCCATCCTAATGGGAGACGAAGTGGAGCCCCGGAAAAATTTCATTCTGGAACATGCGCAGTATATTTCCATGCTGGATATCTGATAAAGGGGGATTTTGCCTTGAACCGGGATGATTTACAGCTTTTTATGACCATACTGGAAGAAAATAATCTAATAAAGGCAGCCGAACAGCTCTACCTCTCACCATCCACTGCCGGATCTCGGCTGAGAGCCATGGAGGAAGAGCTGGGCTACCCGCTTTTTGAGCGCAGAAAGGGAGTCAAGTCCGCCCTGCCCACATCCAGGGGACTTGCCTTTTCCCATATCGCGTCCCAGATGCTGGCCCTTTGGAATGAAGCGGACCAGATAGGGGGAATGAGCGATTCCCCCTTCCTGACCATTGCCACAGTGGACAGCTTTCTGGACTATAATCTGACGCCGTTTTACAGGGAACTCATATCCCTGCACGGTTTTTCCCTGGATATCAAATGCTATCCCGCGGACATGATTTACTCCCTTGTAAGCAGCAAACAGGCTGATGTGGGATTTGCCCTCTATGACATCAGCACCCCCCATGTAAATGTGACCCCTCTCTCAGAGGATGACATGGTGCTTGTGGTTCCGGAAGGCTCCGGTCTGATACCGGCAGAGGATTGCCCTGCTCAACCGGTTCATCCGTCCGTCCTCCCTCCTGACAGGGAGCTTTTTACCGGCTCCTCCGCCAACAGCAACATCGGATGGGGTCCCCAGTTTAAGCTGTGGCACGACCGGTATATCAGATCCGGCTCCCGACCCCTGGTGACAGCCACCAGTATTTCCATATTGAATGATTTCCTGGAAGCCAGGGATTACTGGACCATCATGCCCTCCACCACGGCCATGGGACTAAAAAAGCAGTACCCTGTCCGGATACTGCCCCTGTCACCGGCTCCTCCCCGGCGTACCCTCTATATGCTGAAACATAATACCCCTTCCAGGATATCGCTGGAGAACATGGCTCTCTTTACGGGATATCTGAATGAGTATCTGGACAGGAAAAATTCGTTAATACTGTAATTGTTGCGAAACAGCCGTTTAGATCCCAAACACATGCCTGCAGAATTCCAGCGCACCCTTTGCATCCCTGTCCAGTGCTTCCTCAGAAAGATCCGGCACCATGTCTCTCCATACCTTTATCTCAGAACCGATAGTCCCTCCCTGCATGACAAAAGGTTCCATGACAGCGGCTCCCTGATAGTTAATATCACGGAGCGCCTGCCCTATCTCAGCCCATGGCAGGCTGCCTTTTCCCGGCACCAGGCGGTTCTGTTCTCCCAGATGGAGATGTCCCAGCCTGTCTCCCGCCTTGCGGATTGCATCAGCCATATTTGTCTCTTCAATATTCATATGGAAAGTATCCAGCATGATTTTTACATGGCTGCTTCCAATCTCATCGACAAAATCAATTGCCTCTTCACAGGTATTAAGAATATACCCCTCATAGCGGTTCAGTACCTCCATTCCAAGCACCACGTCACATTCCTCCGCTGTTTTGGACAATTCCCTCAGATTCCTGACAGCCCTGGCCCGGTCTCCCTGCTTGTCATTATTAATGGTAAAATCCACGGGCCAGTAGGAATATAATCCCCCTCCCAGGATATGGATATCCATTAACTGCAGCTTTGGAAGCAGGTCCTTGAAGAATGTCATAGCCCGTCTCACTGCCTCCGGGTCTTCTGAACACAGATTTTCTGCTTTAGTAGGTCCATAACCAGCTGTTAGAACAAGCCCTTTTTCTTTGGCGTATTCACGTAGCTCAATCAGCTGTTCCTTGGTTGTGTATACATCTCTGAGGGCTGCACAGGAAATTTCCAGGACATCAAACCCCAAAGCAGACACCTTATCCATATACTTCTTATAATCAGCAAACCATTCCTTCGTCCAATAAGCAAAATAAATACCATATTTCATCCCAGCTACCTCCTCTTTAAAATACCTCAAACAAATGTTCAAAAAACTTCTCTTTATTAACCTTCATGGCTACTCTATGACGCCCATCGCTCTTTTTCTTCCAGTAAGTGAATCCTGAAAGCAAAGAGCTGTCTGTTTCTATGAATAAGTCCCCCTGTTCAAATAAACACACATCATCGTGAAACAGGGAAACTGCTGCCAGCGGGTCATGGAATGTGACTCTCTCTTCATCCTTAAACCACTCTCTGGCTATATCTAATACTGGTTCCAGAATCGGGTGGCGGAACAAACCTTCCGCTTCCTCCGGCTTCATAATTAACTGGCTGGTCACATTCAAACCGCAGGTAATGTGTTCCCGCACATCTGCCCCATATACAATCTTTGTCGCGTGAGGGTCGATAAGTGCGTTATTTTCAATAACTCCCTTACTTCCCAAAACAATAACATCACTCTTTTCCATAGCGCTCATGGTCTCGCCTGTATTATCGTATCTGGTATATGTAGGCGAGCCGCACATAAGCACAATACGTTTTAACAAGGAAGCAATTTCAGGGTCCATTGCAAAAAGCAGCCCCACATTGGTGAGAGGGGCAATACATACCAATGTAATCTCCCCTGGATTCCTTCGTATTACATCCTGCATGAACGCAACCGCACGGTTAGCCGGAAATTCCTTTTGATGTTCCCATCTGCCAAGTACCTTTTTCTGCGGTGCATACAACTCAATCTGGGGAACAAAAATAGGATTTTCACATCCCGGATAAATAGGTATGTCTTCCCTCCCCGCTATGCGGCACAGTACGCTTGCCAGCCTTGCCCGTTCTGCCGCCTCTCCGGTAACGGTGGTGATTCCCATGATTTCCGCATCCGGATTAGCCAGCAGATATGCCAGGGTAATGGCATCATCCACCTCTGTACCGATATCCGTGTCCAGTAATATCTTTTCTCTTCCCATATGTATTCTCCTTATGATTCCGGAATCCATCTGTATTAAATCATAAACCGCTCATTGGCTACATACAGTTCCCGGAAGACCCTGTACTGTTTTTCATAAAGACCCACATGCTCTGGAATGGGCTCATACACCTTTTCACGAAAACTAACAAACCTGCGGGCAGCTTCCTCTATACTGTTAAATATCCCGCACCCGGTTCCTGCCAGAATACAGGCACCCAGACAGGCCTGTTCATCCACTTCACAAACCTTTACCTTTTTATTGAATACATCCGCCTGTATCTGCAGCCATACATTACTGTGGGAACCGCCTCCTGAAGCAATGACAGTTTCGCACTGGATCCCCAGCTCCTCAAAAATAGTCAGCGAATCTCTCAGACTAAACGTCACTCCTTCCATGACGGCCCGGGTCAGATAACGTCTGTCCTGACATAAACTGAGACCAAAAAACATTCCTTTTGCACTGGGATTCATATGCGGTGTCCTCTCTCCGGACAGATATGGGAGAAATATCAGACCTCTGCAGCCCGGATCTATCTCCTGGGCCATGTGGCTCATGCTGTTGAAATCCTCTATGCCCAGCACTTTATTTTTCAGCCAATTTAAGGACATTCCGCTGCAAAGAGTAGCTCCGTATATAGTGTATGCCTTATCCAAGGCATGGCAAAAGGTATGGGTCCTCAGCTCTCTGTCATATTTTGCTTCCTTTATATAAGCGGATATCTGGCCCCCGGTACCTATATTTGAGATGACCTCACCTTCCCTGAATACTCCATTTCCAATGCTCTGGGCCATCTGGTCCCCGCTGCCATATACAACCGGAATTCCTTCCTTAAGTCCGCATTCTTCATGGCACTGTCTGGTAACTGTCCCTGCCACCTCCATGGACTCTTTGCAGACAGGAAATATCTTCTCGGGAAGTCCAAACTTTTTAATGATACCAAAAGCCCAGTCTCTTTTAGCTGTGTCAAACAATGCGGTAGCTGAAGCATCCGTCACATCCGACGCCAGATTGCCCGTCATCCTGAATCGGATATAATCCTTTGGCATCAGGACTGCCCCGGCTTTTAGCAGCACTTCCGGCTCATGCTCTTTCAGCCACATAAGGGACGGGAAAGCAAATCCGGTAAATGCCCTGTTTCTAAATATCTCTCCCATTTCCCTGAAATCCAGCACGCTGTTAATGGACTCCAGTTCTTTTCTGGAACGCTGGTCCAGCCATAGAATAGCTGGCCTAAGAGGCTTTCTCTCACAGTCTGCCACCACGATTCCATGCATCTGACCTGAAAAACCCACTGCCTGAATCTCGTTGAATTCCTGTTCATTTTTATCTCTCAAACGCCCCAGTACCTGTTTTGTCTCCAGCCACCATGTCTCCGGATTCTGCTCCGCATACCCTTCAAATGGTATAGATACTTCATAAGGGCTGCTCTCTACCGAGATAACCCCTTTGACGCTGTCTAAAAGCATGGCTTTCACGCTTGATGTCCCCAAATCAATTCCCAGAATAACTGACATATTTCATCCTTTCCGGCGAAAGATTAATCTTTCATCTTCTTGATATAGTCAATAAATACAGCTATGAGGACCACTACACCCTTTACCACATACTGCCAGGAGGAATCAATTCCAAGGATATTCATTCCATTGTTCAATACTCCGATTACAATACAGCCAATAATGGTCCCGCTGAGGCGCCCAACACCTCCGCTCATACTGGTACCTCCCAGTACAACGGCTGATATGGCATCCATCTCCGAACCTTCTCCTACATTAAACTGTGCCGAGAAGGTACGGGCAGAACTCAGAATACCTGCGCAGGATGCAAAGATTCCCATAATCACAAATACTGTCATGGTCACTCTTCTGGAATTAATGCCTGAATAAGACGCGGCCTGCTTGTTATCTCCTACCGCATAAATATTCCTTCCAAATTTTGTCCTGTTAAGTATGAGGCCCGAAATAACAATGACTACCAGCATGTATACAAATTGGATTGGCACCCCTCCCAAAATTTTACCACTTCCAATAAAAGTAAACAATGGGTCATCTACTAATATTGTAGTTGCCTTGGTATATATGCGGGCAAATCCCCGCCCTATATTCATCATAGCCAAGGTCACGATAAAAGGAGGTATAGTGGTTCTGGATATTACAAACCCATTAAACACCCCTACCAGGGTTCCTGCGCAGATGGAAATAGGAATAGCTATGATAGATGGAACTCCCACATTGGTAATCAGCCCGCAGCAAAGACATCCGGATACCGCTATAACCGAACCAACAGAAAGATCGATTCCTCCCAATATGATTACCATAGTCATTCCGCATGCCAGAATCACATTAATGGATATTTGCCGCATGATGTTGGAAAGATTTCTCACTGTACAAAATGAGTCAGTCATGACACTCAGCAATAGACAAATGATTAAAAGGCCAATGATAATTCCGCCATTATACTTAACTGTTGAAACCACATTCCTGCCAAAACCAGGCAAAATGCCGTCACTCTTTTTTGCTTCCATTTTATCCTCCTGTTTTGAAACTTATGCGCCTATCTCAGTAGTGGCCAGAGTCATAATCCGCTCCTGGGTCAGTTCATCTCTGTTTAAAATGCCTGTACTGTATCCATTGCACATAACCAGTACCCTGTCACTCATGTTAATAATCTCCGGAAGCTCCGAGGAAACCATAATGATTGACATTCCGCTGGCTGCCAGCTGGTCGATAAGCGCATATATCTCGGATTTTGTCTTTACATCCACGCCTCTGGTAGGTTCATCCAATATAAGCACCGACTGGGTGGAACATAGCCATCTTCCGATTAATACCTTTTGCTGGTTTCCGCCGCTGAGCTTTCCCACTACCTGTTCCGGCCCCGTGACACGAATATGCATATCGTTTATCTTGCCTTCAACGATGCCATCCTCTGCCTGCCTGTTCCAAATGAAATGCTTTAGAAATCTGGGAACTACGTTAATCGTTGTATTAAACCGCACGCCGGACTGTAAAAATAACCCCTGTTCCTTTCTGCTCTCCGGGACCATACCGAATCCATTGGCCATGGCCTCCCTTGGATTCCTAAAATCCACTTCCCTGCCTTTGAACCTGACAGTTCCTCGGACCTTTCTTCTGATTCCAAAAAGGCATTCCACCGTTTCACTCCTACCTGCCCCTACCAGGCCGGACACTCCCAGGATTTCGCCCTTTCTCAGGTCAAAGCTTACTTTCTTGACCATTTTGCCGTCAGACAACTCCTTTACCTCCAGGACCACTTCATCCTTTGCATTGTCATTCTTCGTATAATAACTGGCCAGGTCGCGGCCTACCATCATAGCAATGAGCTCGGCCCTCTCCGTCTCCTTCATCCTGACTGTACCCACATGTTCCCCATCCCGAAGCACCGTGGTTCTGTCCGCAATATCATATAGTTCATTGAGCCTGTGGGATATATAAATAATGGATACCTTCTGTTCCTTTAATATGCGGATCATCTCATAAAGGATATCCACCTCCGCATCTGACAGCGAGGAAGTGGGCTCATCCATTACAATTATTCTTGAACCGAAAGACACTGCCCGTATGATTTCCACCATCTGCTGCTGGGCAATGGTCAAGCGGTCCAGCCTTGTATCAGCCTTTAGCTTTATTCCATAATGGTCCAGGAATCTCTGTGTCTCGGCTTCCTGCCTGGCCAGGTCCACAAACCCCCCAGCCTTTTTCTGTTCCCTGCCCATAAATACATTTTCCGCTATGGTCATGTGTCTGAACTTCCCTGCCGTTTATGAGAATACTTCCGGCGTCTTTGGTATAAATTCCGCCAAGAATCTTCATAAGGGTCGATTTTCCGGCACCGTTCTCTCCCAGAAGAGCATGGACCTCGCCTTCCTCAACCGTCAGATCCACATCCAGCAGCACCTTGTTGCCGGAAAAACTTTTTGCTATGTGTTTCATTTCCAAAACCGCACTCACCATTGGCCCCCCGCTCTCTTCATGCTATATAATAAAGGGAGGCTGGCCCGAAGCGCTCCTAAGAACACTCCGGGCCCACACTGTACTGTCACGTTCCCGCCAGTCCAGCATCAAAGGCCTCCACCTCACCTACTGCCAGTCTGACTTGTTATACTGGTCGATATTCTCAGGTGTTACCGCAAAGGATGGAATCTTGATTTCGGACTCATAGGATTCGCCATTTAAAATCTTATACGCAACCTCTGCGCTCTTTTGTCCTATACCGATTGGGCTCTGGGCAGCAGTACACTTCCAGATTCCATCCACTCCGTCCTTTGTCATGGCTGCCTTTGCTTCGGGTCCTGCATTGACACTGTATATTTCAATCTTGTCGCCTGCTGTTGTGATAGCGGAATAGGCACCCTGTGCGCACTCATCATTAATGCAGAACACGGCGGTCAGGTCACTGTGGGCCTGCAGTAAATCCTGCATTACAGTCAGTCCCTTCTCAGGTTTTGCCCCTGCATCCATCTGCGCCACCACTTCAAATAAACCGTCAGCCGTGACTGTGTCCACAAATCCCTTGGCCCTGTCAGCAGCTGCTGCTGATGCCGGGAAATCCAATACAGCTACTTTTCCGCCTTCAGGATGATTCTTAATCAATTCCTCGCCTGCAATCTGTCCGCAGGAATAGCTGTCGCTTACTACAAAACAGTTCACCTTAGAAAGGTCACTGACAGCTGAGTCAAAGTTTACAATGGGGATACCCGCGTCATTAAGCGCCTTGACCGCTGCCGCTGACGCCGCCGCATCTGATGGATTATAGAATACCAGGTCGCATCCCTGTGAAATAAAATCCTCAATTACACCCAGCTGGTATGCGCTGTCAGCTTTACCTTCCACATGGACGATCTCATCCCCATTGGCTTTGACCACTTCCTCAACACCACTGTAACAAGCATCAAAGAAAGAGCCTGCGCTCATTTCTGTAAACCCAAATTTATATTGTTTCTTCTCTTCTGTACCTGCTGCTTTTTCCGTTTCGTCTGTCCCTGCACCTTCTCCGGTTTTCTCTGCTGTACTTTCTGCTGCCGGTGCTTTGGCAGCCGCGGCCGTTGGTTTTTTTGGTTCGTGAAAGTGC
>OBWY01001943.1_pt1 | contig 10878 bp, 9 predicted proteins | sample 1538081 | NCBI WGS metagenome assembly OBWY01 (sample SAMEA2580089, study PRJEB22360) | human gut metagenome | biome: human gut; feature: human-associated habitat; material: faeces | place: Denmark | collected 2008/2010
CGGAGGGGACATGGGAGTCCGCCGGTGCTTAGCGAGGTTCCTCACGAGCTTAGCACTGATGCGCACTCCAAAGAGTGCAAACGGTCCCCGCAGCAATTCATTCCGGCCGGATTCCCCCTCCACGACCAACCTCCCACGGGGACGGAAGACTCAGACAGCCCCCTCACCACACCGGACATGGTCCGTTTCGGACGCGTCCTCCTAACCTCCGTTAAATATCCATCTAAACTGTTTCGTTATCAAGAATCTCCATACTTTCCGAAAATATACTGTATCCGAATATCTGAACCGGATAATGCATACAAAAAACTGCGGCATGGCAGGAACATGTTAAAGTTCCGTACCATACCGCAGACTGTTATTTCTTATCCGAAAATGACTCCCAGCACACCGTAAGACAGGATAGACATAATGACCGTAGCGATTACAATGCCTATTAATATTGCTGCAAATGCTGTTTTAAAACGCACTCTCAAAAGCGCAGCTATCAAAGAGCCTGTCCAGGCTCCCGTACCAGGGAGGGGGATCCCTACAAAAAGCACAAGTCCCCAAAATCCATATTTCTCAATCTGGTCTTTTTTACTCATCGCCTTATTCTCCAGCCACAAAGCAATTGGCCGGAACACCTTCACCAGCTTCATCCAGTCCAGTATCTTTCTGATAAGGAGCAGAATAAACGGGATTGGCAGAATATTTCCGATAATGCAGATTGGTATTGCCTGCATAATCGGTACATTGAGAAGTGCCGGCGAAGCCGCCAGAAGTCCTCCCCTCAATTCCAGTATTGGTACCATGGAAATAATAAAAATAACTGCCTCTTTTGAGATAAACTCAGAAAGATTGGCCGTAAACCACTGTACTAATGCGTCCATTCTATCTCCTATTCTTCGTTTTCGCTGTCTTCCTCTGCGAAGATGGATTCATCTTCCGCCGTCTTTACCGGAAACTGCAGTCCTGGTTCTTCACTGTCCTCATCCTCTGAGGCGCCTGCCATTTTATCCTCCATAGGAGCACCGCACTTACTGCAATACAGGGCCTCTCTCTCTACCTTGGCTCCGCACTCCGCACAGACTCTGGTTCCTTCCAGTTCTGCAATTTCGTCTTCCAGTACAGCCATCTTAATCAGACCCGCCTGGATAATCTTGAATTCATCGGCGTACTCATCTTCCAGCGCTGCTTCGTGCCTGTCATAGTATGCCTTTCCAAGACTGATATATGCTTTATTAACTTTTTCCTTTTCTGCTGACAATTTTGATTTGAGCTGGATTACGCCTGTGATATCCTTCACTTTATTGGCTGCTTCCTTGCTCTTATCACTGATTACTTTACCAAGTTCATCTAAAAATGCCATTCATTTTCCTCCTCTACAGGATATTTTTCCTCACTTATTTTATCCTGTAAAGGAGAGAAAGTCAATCAAAAGTAAAACCGGGCCACTTAAGGCAGCTTCTAATAGCCCCACATTACATCATTTTTCATATTTTCTTCCGTCAATTTAAACGTTTCTTTTACAAAATCCGGAATCTTGTCGTAGTCAAACCGCAGTCCGTATCTGACATATTCCGTCTCCTGTTCTCTTCCATCTATACTCTCCGTCTTCACTGTTTCAGGCATGGCAGCCGCATCAAACTCGTCTTCCGTCTGCCCCCGCTTGACCGACACATAGGCAGTCAGATTCACCCCGGTAAAGGTATTATTCAGATAATTTGTACAGTTCAGGCTGTCAGACAGGGAGCTGTCAAGGATCTGGCGGATCTCGTTCTTATCAGTTACCGTTACCTTCCAGCTTCCGCGCTCTTTTGAATAGACACCTTCCATTTCAGCAGACGGTATCTCTTCCACGTCTTCTTCACTTCTGTAGTATTCCATAACAATCTTATCCACCTTGTCTGTTGTCAGGAATTCTCCCACATCAACCCCGCATTCTTTCAGCAGGCTGATTGTTTCCGTAAAGGACGGATAGATCGGATAATAAAATTTTCTGTTGAACACACTGAAGTCGCGCTTTTTTTCTCTGAGCGTATCAATCATTTCCTGCATCTCGCCCGTTTTGAACTGAATTGCTGCAATCGGGCTTTCTTCTCTTCTTGTTTCGGCAGTCAGGCCTCTTAACTCCTTCTGATACGCCTCCAGAATCCGAGCCTTCATTTCGTCATTCTTCAGGTTCACATGACTGAAATCACCGTATTCCTCATAATTGATTCCGGCCACATCCGACGCCTGATAAGAAAGAATCGGATAAACTTCCGTCTTATATTCCTCACTGTCATAAATTTTGTCGAGCGCTCCGCTTACCGCTGACAGATTCATATTATAGCGGCGCAGCACAGTTTTTCCGCCCTTCAGATGATAAGCAACCACTACCTCGTCAATCGTTTCGTCACTCGAATCACGGTAATAATAGCGGCCGCTTCTAAGGATGCCGCGGTTTCGTTTCTTTGCCTGTTCGGCATCGGTAACGCCCCTTTTTCCTATTTCAATCACCGACGTTACATCAGCCAGTTTCATCTCCTTCACCAGTTCTCCTGCTGATTTCGATTTCCAGCTCACATAATCATAGCCCCTGGAGTCACTGTTCAGCTCCAATTCAGACAAATAGTCTTCAAGAAAATCCGCGTCCATCCGTCTGCAGTAAATTCCTGCCGCTTCCATCTTGGATTCAGAAGGCACATAAGAGTCAAATCCCGACAAATCAAACCTGAAAAATGCAAGGATTGCCAATGAGCAGACTGTACAGAATGCAAATTGTTTTTTATGTGCAAACAGTCTTCTGAAATCAAAGTTATAAATTATTTCAATAATAGCGTAGCTGATTACAAGTCCGCAGACCAGACCGAAAATGCTCCATCCGTCGCTTCCCATCATTTCTCTGAAAATCAGGCTGCCGGTGAGTGCAATCGGCACTACAAGGAGCAGTTTGATAACCGGCTGGCTTTTTCTGAATGCCATGGCGCGCCCGGCTGCCTCGGAAGGTCTTTTCTTATACAGAAATACACAGAGCGCGATAAGAAGTACGGTTACTGCAACCGCCCACAGCGCCATTGAGCCTGCTTTTTCCGGTTCTGATACCGCTCCGATATACCAGGCTGCCGGTGATGATTTTTGCAAAAGCTCTACGAATCTGTTCCCGTCCTGGTAAAAGGTAATATAATAGCTGCTGAAATAGCCGATAAGCAGCATGACCGTTCCCGGTCCCCACAGGAAAAACACTGCGGTTCCAAGCACATTGACAATGGTATTGCCGGTCATCAGAGCAGCCGCTATCACTACCGTATACATTAACAAAAAGAACGACATATGGATACAGTAAGTCTTTAACACCTCTCCCCACGGGAATATCTGCCCGGCTTTCACCTGAATCATTAATGAAGATATCAAAAGGGATATCAGATAAGGCACAGCCGTATAAAGGACGCCGTTCAGATATACGGCAGTAAATAATCTTTCACGTTTTACCGGAATTGCATGGTAAAAATCGGTTTTCTTACGCGAATGCAGATACGCAAATCCCGAAATACCGCAGACTACGGCAAAAACGATAAGAAGAAAAACCAACATGCCATTATCTATGGCAGTCCAGCTTAAGTATCTTTCCTGAAGCTGCTGCTTTATCACCTCGACTCCCTGCGCTTCCCTCTCCCAAACGGCATCGATTCTGTCCTGGGAAAGATAACTGCTGATTAGCAGCGCCGTCTGCACCGGAAATGTAAAAAAGAATATTAATGATATCAAAGCGACTGTCCAGAGGCGCTGTTTCGTGTTCTCTTTCATCAGATTAAAAAATAAGTTTTTTGATGTCATAACCGGCCACCTCCGTTTCACTGATAAATATTTCTTCCAGGGAAAGAGGAATCAGTTCAAAAAAAACCGGATGGAAGGTCTGCATAACCGCTTCTATCTCTTCCTTTTTCCCCCTTATGGTCAGAGTCAGCAGGCTCCCTCTGCGTTCCGTCCTGATAATGTCAATTCCGTGCAGATTCTCCGGCTCTGTACCCGGAAGAAGTACACATTGAACCTTATGGATATTCAGCTTCATATCATCCAGATCCTTTGACAGCAGAATTCCTCCTTTGTGGAGAAGTCCCACGTGGTCACAGATATCTTCCAGCTCCCTCAGGTTATGTGAGGCAATAATCGGAGTCAGGTTCCTCTCCTCCATATCATTGGCAAAAAGGCTTTTCACTGTCTGCCTCATAACCGGATCCAGCCCGTCAAATGTCTCATCGCAGAATATATAGTCTGTGTTGGCACAAATTCCAAGAAGAACGGAAAGCTGTTTCTTCATTCCTTTTGAAAATGTATTTACCTTCCGCCTTGCATCCAAATCGAAATTGGAGAGCAGGCCGAAAAATCGCTTTTCGTCAAACTTCCTGTATACATTTCTGTAAAACTTCATCATCTCACCTGGAGTCGCGTTATTCAAAAAATACTGCTCATCCGATATATAGAAAAATTTTGATTTTACCTTATCATTCTCAAAAATGTCTTCTCCGTCGATCGTAACTCTGCCCTCATCCGGTTTCAGTATTCCGGCAGCCATTCTGAGAAACGTACTCTTTCCTGCACCATCCGTGCCTATCAATCCAAATACGCTGCCCTCTCTGATTACTGCATTAATATGATCAACGGCTTTGATATCGTCAAATCGCTTTGTCAGGTTGATTGCTTCAATCATCCGTTTCTCCTCCTTTTTCCTCCCTCTTGCCTCCAAGAGCCGGTTCCGTCATCTGATTCTTTGTCACCGGCTCATGTACGGCAGTTAACGTCGCCTCCGCAGCCGGCAGAATTTGCGATTCTTTTACCGGAGCCGCAGTTCCTGCCGCTGACCGCGGCCTCCTGTCACTGCCATAGAACTGTATCACCTGCTCCTGAAATTGAAGCATCGTGACTCCCGTTCCCCTGGCCTCCTCCACAAGTCTGCCCAGTCTCACAAAAATTTCTTTTTTTTTCTGTTCACGAATTTGGTGATTCTCGGCCACAAAACTGCCTCTGCCCTTTACCGAATAAATATACCCCTGCCGCTCCAGTTCCGCATAGGCTCTCTGTATTGTGTTGGGATTAATCGACAATTCCGTTGCAAGGCTGCGTACAGATGGGAGCTGGCTGTTCTGCTCCAAAATTCCTCGCACCATCAGCTCAGACAGTTTTTCTACAACCTGTTCATATATAGGACGCCGATCTTTATAGTCAATCAGAATCATAGGCTCCTCCTTTCCCGTATTATTTAAATTAAGTGTATTAATTCATTTAATACACTCAGTATACGAGAGAAGCGGTCCGCTGTCAAGCGGCCGCTCCTTACATTTTTCTTAACCTGATTAATTTATGTAGGCTTATCAGCCTGCTAACGATTAGTTAGCTGTACTCTCCTCAATCAGAGCTGCATCGTCGGATTCTGCCGCAGCATCTTCAGCCTGGCTCTCTGCTGCCTCTGTCTCCTCTGTGTCAGCTGCTTCTGTGATATCTTCTGCTGACTCAGAATTAACTTCCTCTGTACTCTCCTCTGGTGCTGCTGTCTCCGGAGCTTCAGTTGTCTCTGCCTCGGTTACGGCTGCTGTTGTAGTGCCTGCATCGGTTCCGCCGCAAGCTGTCAGGGCGGTAGCCGCTAACATTACACTCATCATCATTACTGCTGCTGGTTTCACTAAATTTTTTTTCATAATTACATCTCCTCTTTTTTTGAATCAATTTACTTAATTCGTGGTACGCCAGTAATGATAATTTGAAATTGTGTCAAAATTGTGACCAATCTATTAATGAAGAATAAAATTATCTTCCTTTTTTTTCGAAAAAGGAAAGAATTCGTAAGAATATATTTTTAACACCCTGATTCTATCAGGATTATCCGCCTGTTAATTCTTAATTTTTTTATTGAAATTCTGTCATGTAGGGGCGGTACCTCAGAGCCAGATGGCCTCTCTGGCAGACATAATTTTCTCTTTCTTTGATTGCGACACTGTCAAAAAAGATTTTCCAGAGTGTTTCATACTCCTTCCGATCTGATTTCTCCGACAGTTTTTCCAGTCTTTTCCCCTCCTCGCCGGACAGAATGTACCAGCCTGTATTGGGAGTATATATGACAGCCTTCTCCCGGATTTCATCATAAATGATAAACCGCTCCGGCCTCAGCCGATCCGAAAAATGGAGGGCCAGCATCGGAAGAACGTCATTCTTTGGCCCAATCCTTGAAAAAAGGACTTTATTCTCCAGTTCAGAAAACCGGAGAAACTCCTTCATATTATGGGCCTCATTCTGTATGTGGCGGTTTATTCGGAATATCTCATGGACAGCAGGTATATGGAGACTTTCCGTAATCTGCTTTCCTATATGGAATCCAAAAATCAGAAATCGGTAAATTATGTCTGCCTTCTCCGGTTCATAACTGAGAGACGCCCTGTAAATCCAGCCATACGCTTCCCTGGATATCTTTTGTACAACAGCTTGTATCACCTTATCTACCTTTTCTTCGGTGACCTGCACATCGCGGTATTTTGCAAACAACTCCATATTATAGGCTCCCTGAAGCTGCAGTCTGACATTGTCATGCCCCAGTCTGCTCATCCAGGCATCATAAACGCCGCAGAGTATGGAGTCAAAATCATCTTTACATATAAATATAACCATATTACATCTCCCCCGTTAAGACAGATACCCTTTCCTCTGCAGGAGGCGCTGCCTCCATATGGAAATCATCAAACAGAGACATCTGCCTGAACAGCCCCTTTTGCTCAAGCTCCCAGTTTCGCCGCTTCTCCTCTCCCACTATCTGGTTTGCGATGGCATCTTCCGAAAGCTTCACCGGATACATCATTTTACCGGAGCAGGTTATGAAATATACCGCTCTTTTTAAAACAACCCCCATCTTTTTTAAATCTTCAAATCTTAAGACTGCCTGCTTCCTGGCGGCGACAATCCGCATCGCAGATTTAGTCCCGATTCCGGGCACCCTCAAAAGAGAGGCATAGGGAGCATGATTTACCTCCACCGGAAATTCCCCCAAATTTCTCAGCGCCCAGTCACACTTGGGATCCAGAAACACATTAAAATTAGGCTTATCCTCTGATAACAGTTCGGAGGCGTGAAACCCATAGTATCGCAGGAGCCAGTCCGCCTGATAGAGCCGGTGTTCCCTTAGAAGCGGCGGTCCTCCCGGCAGAGCCGGAAGGAGGCTGTCATGATTCACGGGGACAAAGGCAGAGTAAAAGACTCTCTTAAGCCCGAAATTCTTGTAAAGCGCCTCTGCTACCGCCATCATCTGATAATCACTCTCCTGTGTGGCTCCAACAATCATCTGAGTACTCTGACCGGCAGGCACAAAATACGACTTATGATTAGATACACGGCCCACGCCATAATTACCATACACAGACTTTCCCGGAATAACTGCAGGGCGTGCGGCATCCGCTCCGGTGCCGGAACGGGACAGTACCGGCGTTGACGCGCCGGCAGCCTGCGGCAGGCTTTCCGAAAGCTCCGTCCGCGGCCCCGGCGTTTTACCGGCGGGCGCAGTCCTTAAAGAGTCTGTGAGAAATCCCGGCGGCAATATAATCCCCTTCTTTTCCAGGAGCCCTTCACGGGCCATCTGATTTACAATTCCCCTCTGAATCTGCCGCATCGGCTTTAATATCTTATCCCTTGTCTTTCCCGGCGCCAGCTTCCTCAGCCCTTCGGCGGTTGGAAGTTCCAGGTTCACGCTCATCCTGTCTGCCAGGAAACCGGTCATCTCAATCAGGGTCGGATCGGCTCCCGGTATCGCCTTCACATGAATATAACCGTTAAATTTATGCTCATTGCGCAGCAGATAAAGAGTTCTGTAAATTTGCTCCATTGTTTTATCCGGTGTGTCAAGAATTCCGGAGCTGAGGAACAGCCCCTCAATATAATTCCTCCGGTAAAACTCCATCGTCAGGCGGCAGACTTCCCCGGGTGTGAACGCAGTGCGGACAGTATCATTGGAACGTCTGTTCACACAGTACCTGCAGTCATAGATACACTGGTTCGTGTAAAGAATCTTCAGGAGAGAAATGCATCTGCCGTCGGCAGCAAAGCTGTGGCAAAGTCCGGCTTCACTTGCGCTTCCGATGCAGCCGTCCTTCCCCTTCCTTTCCACTCCGCTGGATGTACAGGCGACATCATACTTAGCTGCATCCGTTAAAATTTTGAGTTTTTCTTCTATTGACAGATTCTCCTGTATCAGCATTACCTTTCTCCTTTATATAAGCAATGAACCGCATTGTGATAATCCATTGTACTGCTTGTCACCGGCACATCACTGCACAGATTTATAAGAACATTTGTTCTATCCTCATTTTATCACATTCTGATTTTGATGGCAAGAGTTTTTTCGAACATTCGTTCTTTTTTATGAGACATTATTCCCTACCGCCGCAGGCATTGGCTCACTTAGCGAGTGTAACGAGCTTAGTGAACAAGCCCTCTTTAGAGTTGCGATCCTCCGCGGAGCGGTTTTTATTTAACAGGATTACTTTCCTGTTAAATAAAAAACGGCCTTCGCAGGACACTCCTGCAAAGGCCGGATAAATCGGCATTCCAAAGCTGATTTTATTTTTTATTCTTTACGCCCCGGTCAATCATTCTGAGAATAAACTCTACCGTACCGTCGATTCCATAACTTGCACTGTTAATACAGAGATCATAATTATTCGCATTGCCCCACCGGCGGCTTGTATAAAAATTATAATAATGGGAATGCTGCCGATCCAGGTGTTTCAGAAGACGCCTTGCCTTCTTCTCCCCCATTCCGTTATGGATTTCCATTGTGTGGCGCACCCTCTGTTCAAAGGGCGCCGTGATGTAAATACTGATATGCGGGATTCTGTTATTCGTCATAATTGCATCACCGCAGCGGCCCATAATGATAAAGTCTTCTTTTCTGGCCATATCGCACAGCAGGTCACTCTGATTAAAGAATATGGCATCTTTCTTGGAAAGGCCGTGATATCGGCTGAATTCACGCATTCTCTGCCGAAGAGTCAGGCTCTTTGTCTGTTCAAATGCACTGGCCAGATTCGGATTCAGATCCGGATTGCTTGAATAGCCTATCGAATCGCGGACCGTATCCTTCTCTGCCTCCAGCCGCTTTAACACAGCCTCAAATATTTCGGCATCATAATAGTTGATTTTCAATTTATCGGCCAGTTTGAAGCCGACATCAATGCCGCCGCAGCCATACGTCCAGCTAATGCAGATAATCAGGTGATCTTCGCTGGAAAAACGGTCCTGGAGATTGAATGCGTTCAGCTTCGCCATCTCCGGATCGATAATATCACCACTCACAAAGCTGGTAGGAAGGCTCATTACTTCCTGAAGAATCCGGTTGTATTCCGTCATAACCAGCTTCCGCTCTTCTTTATCCTTAATCGTGCGGGCCATGTTGGCAATCAGCGCCAGTTCACTCCGCATCAGATGGCCCTGGGGCCTGGTCAGCATTGTATTAACCAGTTCATCCACACAGCTTTCGCGGTTCCTGTTAAAAACACGGCCCAGGGAAGAACCTAACTGAGCATAAACCTCCGCATCCAGATCGTAGATGCGCTCCGCCAGTTCCCGGAGCTGCTCTTCATTATTTAACATCGTTCATCCCCCTCCCTATAAAAAGAACAATATCATATCCAGTGCAAAGACCGGAATCAGAATTGCGAGCGACCAGAGAAGATAGCCAAAAAAGGACGGCATGCGGACACCGTTCTCATCCGCTATAGATTTAACCATAAAATTGGGAGCATTGCCTATATAAGTATTGGCTCCCATAAATACGGCTCCGGCCGAGATTGCCATCAGCATCTGTAACGGCACAACCCCCAGAACCGTTGTCATTCCCTCCGTAAAATCAAGCGCTCCTGCCGTGGTCAGGAATACAAGATAGGTGGGCGTATTATCCAGAAAGCTGGAAAGGAGTCCCGTGCTCCAGAACATTTGGTACGGCTCCGTAATGCCCAGGCTGCCGCCATTGGCTTTCAAAAGCATGAGAGCCGGCTGCATTGTGATAAAAATTCCCACAAATAAAACGGCAACCTCACGGATAGCGCTCCATGTAAAATGGTTCTCCCTCCGGATCTCCGAATCCGTCGTTTTAAAGGAAAGTAATGCAGCCAGCAAAATAATAGCAATTTCAATCAGCGCCGGATATCCCAGGCTTACTTCCCCAAAAATATGAATTCCCTTCACATTTCCCGCCGCATCCTGAAACGCTGGATGTCCCGGCAGGGTGCCGCTCAAAATAACTGCTGCCACAATCATAATCAGAAAAATCAGATTATGCGCTCCCCTGATCTTAACCTCCGTACCGGGCTTACTGATATCCGGTTTCAGGCCGAGGGCAATATCCTTGCGGTATGCACGCCTGTCCAGCCAGTAAAACAGGAACAGCAGCACTGCCATATTAAAGATAAGAAGCGGAAAAAGCTTCAAACTCCAGAAAAATGGGACACCTCTCATAAAGCCCATCAGCAGGGGCGGATCCCCAATCGGGGTGAGACAGCCGCCTATGTTGGAAACCAGAAAAATAAAAAACACAATAATGTGGCGTTTCCTTTTTCTCCATGAATTCATCTTGATGACGGGGCGGATCATCAGCATGCTTGCGCCGGTGGTGCCTATCCAGCTTGAAAGCAGCGTCCCCAGAGCCAGCAGCCCCACGTTTACCCTGGGCGAGCCTGCCAGGTCCCCGGACATCGTAATGTTGCCGGAAACACAGAACAGGCCGAAAAGCAGGATTATAAATGTCAGATAATCGTTCACGATGCATTCCAGAACGGTCTCTAATGCAGTCCCTGCACTAAATGAAAGAGCGAATGGAACAATAAAAAGCAATGACCAGAAAATCACCGCATGCGGCTGATGCTCTTCCCACCACTC
>OBWY01001965.1_pt1 | contig 10743 bp, 9 predicted proteins | sample 1538081 | NCBI WGS metagenome assembly OBWY01 (sample SAMEA2580089, study PRJEB22360) | human gut metagenome | biome: human gut; feature: human-associated habitat; material: faeces | place: Denmark | collected 2008/2010
TCTCAACCAGGCTTCACTTCGACCGGAACCTGGTAGGTAGCGCCACCGACGCGGCGGGAGCGAACCTCGAGGGACGGACGGATGTTGTCGAGAGCGCGCTTAAGCACTGCCACCGGCTCCTGATCGGTCTTTTCCTTGACCATATCGAGAGCGGAGTAGACGATGTCTTCGGCGATCGACTTCTTGCCGTCGAGCAGAATCTTGTTGATGAGCTGTGCCACAACAGTGGAACCGTAAATCGGATCCGGCAGCAGCTGATGCTTCTTGGAAGGTCCTTTACGTGACATATCTCTTACTTCGCCTTCTTTGCTCCGTACAGGGAACGACCCTGCTTGCGGTCCTTGACGCCCTGGGTATCGAGTGCACCACGCACGATGTGGTAACGCACGCCCGGCAGATCCTTGACACGGCCGCCGCGCACGAGCACGATGGAGTGCTCCTGCAGGTTGTGGCCTTCGCCCGGGATATAAGCGGTGACTTCCACACCGGAGCTCAGGCGCACACGAGCGACCTTACGCAGTGCCGAGTTCGGCTTCTTCGGGGTGGTGGTGTAAACACGGGTGCACACGCCGCGGCGCAGCGGGCTTCCCTTCAGGGCCAAAGTCTTGGACTTCTTCGGCTTTGCCTGACGTCCCTTACGGACGAGCTGTTCAATAGTAGGCAACTTGAATTCTCCGATTCAGTGGTTTCTCTTGCTTTTGTGTGACCGCCGCACTGCACCCACACTTTTCAGCACACTCGCTTGGTATCCGCCTGTTGGCGGCACCCGACGAATCGGAAAAGATAGCCCAGTCCACCGGCCCGATGGCCTTCGCCCCTCCCGTCGGCGCATTACTGCGTGCGATCAGCGGTTTGAAGGATATCCCAGCATGCTCGCCTGTTACATAAGGCGTGCTGCTGGCACACACGAATATCTATATTACGATTCCTCCGGACAACGACGCGCCGGGCCACAACTCACTGGTTTGGGGACCTCCTGCGCCCCCCGTACTTTTCCTCTCCTCCCAACGCAATATTCCAATGCGTCGCAAAACACACACCCAACTATTCTCCCAACGCAATATTCCCGGGAATGCGTCGCAAAAAGGGAACGCCACACAGCAGGTGCCCCCGCGGAGACTATGTCACACGGGGGCACCGCCAAGGAGGTTACATTATGTTTCTTTTCACCACATCCGCTTCTGTGTTATCTGTTTCCAGCACATCCTCGTGCTCTTCCATATCCGATGGGAACCTCTAGCGACCCGGCCTCTTTGCCGTATTACCTTGCCGCTTTCTGCATTACCAATTATAGCAAAACCGCCCTCGCGAAACGCCCGATACCTCAATCGGGAGTAAGCGGGAGCGGCTATGTTATGCGAGGTAGGAAAGGTGGATGACCGACTGACTGGAGTCGTGCCTTACCCGACCTTTCTCACCATTTCAGGATTTCAGGCAGCGACCTTGGCGGCCTTATCGGCGTCGAACGGGTGGGCCGCTGAAACGGTGCTCTTGGCAGAGCCCTTCTCGCCATTGTCGGAATCCCAGTGGATCTCGTGCTTGTCATCGTGGTTGCGCCACCATCTGGACAGGATGGAACCAGAGATGTTGTGCCACACGGAGAAGAAGGTGGACGGCACGGCGGCAATCGGGTTGGAGGCAAAGGAGGTCAGAGCCAGGGTTGCACCCAGAGCGGAATCCTGCATGCCGACTTCGAAGGTGATGGCCTTCTGCTGTGCGTAGCGGAAGCCCTTCGGGTAGATCTTGTACATCAGCTTGGAGAAGCCGAAGCCCAGCGAGTAGCCGCACAGGTTGTGCAGGATGACCACCGGGATGGCCATCAGGGAGCTGGCCACGAACAACTTCGGGCCGTTGGCGGCAACGACCACGCCGATGATCAGCAGGATGGCCACCTGGGAGACGATCGGCAGGGCCACGGTAATCTTTTCGATCTTCTTGCCGAAGATCATGTGGCAGATCACACCGAGGGCGATCGGGAAGAGCACCACCTTGACGGCGTTGAGGAACAGGGACTCGACCGGCACGGACACGTACTGGGAGGCCAGCAGCTGCATCAGCAGCGGAATCATGAACGGAGCGCACAGGGTGGAAAGGATACCGATGGAGACATCGAGCGCCACGTCACCGCGGGAGAGGTAGCTCATCACGTTGGAGGAGGTACCGGACGGGCAGCAGCCAACCAGAATCACGCCGACGGCCAGCGGACCGGACAGGTGGAAGATGGCGCACAGGGCCACAGCGATAAGCGGCATGATGATGAAGTGGGCAATGGTACCGACGATGACCATCAGCGGCTGAGTGAGAATGCGCTTGAAGTCATCCAGCGTCAGCGTCAGGCCCATGCCGAACAACACAATACCCAGCATGTAACCGGTGTATGCCTTGCCCCACAGGCTGGCAGCCGGCACGAAGTAGTTGAATACGGCCCACACGATAACGATGGCGGTGAACCATTTGGTCAGCCAATCAGCGAAAGCCTTGACCTTCTCCATGATGTCTCTCTTCTATGTTTGGTGAAGTAACATCGCAAGAAACTAAACGGAATTGACCAAGAATGGACAATTCTGTTCGCATCGTGAACGCTCGCATGTCCACACCCAAGGCATGAGATGCAAAAGAACAATGCCTTCGGCGGGCGAGAACGCGATGAGCCACAATCGCAACACACCGGCACGCACATTTTCCACAGGATTGTGTATAGTGTTCACCTGTTGTGCTAATTCAGCGCTTTGCGCGCCGAGTCAAACACCATGGTGGCCATAGCTCAGTTGGTAGAGCATCTGATTGTGGTTCAGAAGGTCGCGCGTTCGAGCCGCGTTAGCCACCCCAGTAGAGACCTCGGAAGAAATTCCGAGGTTTTTTGCTATCCGGACGGCTTGAAATACAGCAAACAGCCGATCAAGTCATCAGCATAAGTCAGACACAAGGAGCGCATCATGCTGTCTTTTGAAAACGACTATTCCTGTACGGCAACGCCGGAAATCATCGAACGCATCGAACAGATCGCACAGAACCAATATCCGGGTTACGGCAATGACAGCATCTGCGAAAGCGCGAAAACCAAGATTCGCGAGGCATGCTCCTGCCCCGACGCCCAGATCTTCTTCCTGGTAGGTGGCACGCAGACCAATCAGACCATCATCGACTCCATCACACCGCAGTATGCCGGCGTGGTCGCGGCAAACACCGGCCATGTGAACGTGCATGAGGCGGGCGCCATCGAATTCACCGGCCACAAGGTGCTGACGCTCCCCCACCATGACGGCAAGATCGATGCGGACGAGCTCGATGAATATTGCGCCACGTTCTATGCGGACGGCAACTACACACATATGGTATTCCCCGGATGCGTGTACATTTCACAGGCCACCGAATATGGCACGCTCTACACGCTCGACGAACTCGAGGCGATTCGCAAGATCTGCACGAAGTACGACATGCCATTGTTCATTGACGGCGCACGACTCGGCTACGCGCTGACCGCAACCGGCAACGACGTGACGCTTGAAGACATCGCGCGCATCGCGGACGTGTTCTACATCGGCGGCACCAAGGTGGGCGCCATGTTCGGCGAAGCGGTGGTGTTCACGCACGGCAACATGCCGAAGAACTTCGTGACGCTCGTCAAGCAGCATGGAGCTTTGCTCGCCAAGGGATGGCTGCTGGGCGTGCAATTCGACACGCTGTTCACCGACAACTTGTACTGCAGAATCGCCCGCCGCGCCAACGATGCGGCCGACCGCATTCGCAAAGTGCTCGTGGAACGCGGTTATACGCTCACTTTCGACGCGCCGACCAACCAGATCTTCATCACACTTGATAACGAGACATCCGAACGTTTGCAGCGCAGCGTGTGCCTCGGCTTCATGGAAAAGGCCGACGACACGCACACGGTGATGCGCATCTGCACCAGCTGGGCCACCACCGACGAGCAGGTTGAGCAGCTGATCGCACTGCTGTAGCGCATCATCGATGAGAATAGGCATAGAATAATTATTAAAACGAACAATAAGAGGCGCAGGACTTGCATCCCACGCCTCTTTTGTTTACACAACAGCCATTAATCGCATACGTGGCTTCATTTACGCCGCGTATTACGCATATTACGCATTACTTTATTTGCTGATATTGTCAGAGATTGCCTCGCGTTCCATCGCAATGAACTTATGCACGGACGCCTCCACTGAATAATATTCCTTGGTGTGCTCGGCGTAGACTTCGCCCCATTTCGACAATTCGTCGGGGTGGTCGATCCACCAATCGATACGTCTCGCCAACGATTCCACATCGTCAACGGGGAACAGCGACTCATCCCGCAACGCAAACTGGCCTGCCGCACTCAACGGCGATGAGGCGATCACAGGAACCAAGCCGGCAGCCATGCCCTCGATCACGCTCACCGACTCAAGGTCGGCGATCGAAGGATGCACCAGTAGATTGCTGGAACGCAGCAAAGCCGGCATTTCTGCGTTCTTATGAAATCCAATCGACGCCGGTCTGGAAAGCAAGCGTGACGCAAGTCGCTGCAATTTCTTTTTTAGAGGACCAGTGCCGGCGATCGTCAATTCAATATCTTGCGCATGCCTGCAACGCGCGATCGCCTGAATCAACGCAACATGATTCTTTTCGTTCGTCAATCGTCCGGAAGCAACGATATGGAACGGAACCGGCGCGGACTTCCCTGCATCGCGCTGCGTTTTCGAAGTGAATCGCGCTTCGTATCCGTTGGAAATCACGTGCAGTTTCGCTTTGTATCCGTGGGAACGCAGCAGACTTGCGCCAAGTTCGGTGGGCACATGCACATGGTCGATTTTGCGATACAGCCACAGATTGAACAGCCAGTAGATAAACGAGTCGATACCCGGAATATATTTCAGCGGGCCCGCCGAATACGTGATGTTCTCCGGCTGCACATGATAGCCCGCAGTAACCGCGATTCCCATCTGTTTGGCGACTTTGCAAGCATGTTGACCGAAACGGAACGGGGTGTAGATATGCACCACGTCCACTCCTTGAAACGCGGTTCTGAACAGCGTGTCGCTCGGCTCGGCGAACTGCATCTGCTGCTGCTTCGCCACCCAACTGACCAGAGGCACATGGTTGACTCGCGCCGGGTATTCAGGCGCACCAATGCCTACGAGTCTGACCGTATGGCCTTGCCGTTTCAATTCCTCCGCCCATTGCAATGCCGAATTCGAAGTGCCATTGCCTCGGTTTCCCGACGTGTCGACCACCATGGCGATGGTCAGGGGGCGTTGCGTTTCTTCCTGTTCCGTCTCAGACATGCACTCCATCCTACGCCGATGGCACAATAGAAGACATGACTGAAGAGAATCATGCCTTGGGCACTCCGCTTGGTAAGCATCCGACTCGTGTTCTATTTCTTGGCTCCGGCGAGCTAGGCAAGGAAGTCACCATTGAATTGATGAGGCTTGGCGCATGGGTATGTGCGGCCGATTCCTATGAGGGCGCTCCGGCACAGCAAGTGGCACACGAATACCGTGTGCTCGACATGGCCAATGCCGAACAGTTGCGAACATTGTTCGACGAAATTCAGCCGGACATCATTGTGCCGGAAGTCGAAGCGATCGCCACCAGCGAACTGGCTGCCGCGGCCGAACGTGGCGCCCAAGTGGTACCTAGCGCCGAAATCGCATCCATTTGCATGGATCGCGAACGTTTGCGCGTGCTCGCGCATGAGGAATTGGGTTTGCCGACCACCCCGTACCGCTTCGCAGGCTCACTGGAAGAGCTTCGCACTGGGGCAGAAATGGTTGGCTACCCGTGCGTGGTCAAGCCGATTATGAGTTCTTCCGGTCATGGCCAGTCCGTGGTTCGTTCCGCCGATGCGATTGACGCGGCTTGGGTTGAGGCACAGGAAGGTCGTCGCGCGCACGACGAGGGTGACGTTTCCCGAGTGATTGTAGAAGCGTTGGCTCCATTGGATTACGAACTGACCGTGCTGACCGTCAGCTCCAGCGCCGGCATCGTGACCTGCGCTCCGATCGGACAGCGTCAGGAAAGCGGCGACTATCGCGAATCCTGGCAACCGGCATCCTTCACACAGGATGTGCTTGCGCAGGCGCAACGCATCGCGCGTACCGCAGTGGAAGGTCTGGTGGCGAAGGCCAAAGCTTCCGGCGAGAAGGGTTGGGGCGTGTTCGGCGTGGAGCTGTTCGTGCTGACCGACGGTTCCGTGCTGTTCAATGAAGTCTCCCCACGTCCACATGACACTGGCATGGTCACGATGGCGTCGCAACGATTAAGCGAATTCGCGTTGCACGCGCATGCGATTCTCGGTTTGCCGATTACGCAGGAACATGTCGCCTTATCTATCCCGGACGGTGCCGTCGCGGCAAGCCATGCGATCGTCATTCAGGGCGATGGTGAAGCCGAATTCCGTAACGTCGCCAACGCTTTGTCTCAGCCGGGCACCGACCTGCGTATCTTCGCGAAGCCGGAAGTGCACGGCCATCGTCGCATGGCGGTCGCGGTGGCCATCGGAACAGATGAGGCCGACGCGCGTGCCAAAGCCGAGAATGTGTCCGAATCGCTCGAAATCGACATCGCCTGACGTGCTATTGCCGGATACTGACGGAAGACTGCCGGAACGCGCCCAAAAACCATGCGATTGTAGCCTCCCGTTGGTATCTTGTTAACCGTCAAGTTCACCAAACTATCTACCTCCCAAACACCAGGAAAGGCGAGTAATGGAGAAGTTGGAAAAGCTCTACGAGGGCAAAGCCAAGCAACTGTACGCAACTGACGATCCGGAGGTGCTCTGGGTCGAATACAAGAACTCCGCTACCGCAGGTGACGGCGAAAAGAAGGAAGACTTCGCCGGCAAGGGCAGGCTGAACAACCTCATCACCACGCTGATCTTCGATCTGCTCAAGAAGCGTGGTATCGACAGCCATCTGGTGGCCCGCGTGGGCGAAACCTCCCAGCTGGTCAAGAAGGTCACCATGTTCCCGCTCGAGATCGTGCTGCGTAACACCGCCGCCGGCCACTTCTGCTCTCGCTTGGGCGTGGAAGAGGGCATCGAGCTCAAGGAGCCGGTGCTGGAGTACTTCCTGAAGAACGATGATCTGCACGATCCGTTCGTGAACGACGACGATCTGGTCGCGTTGGGCGTCTGCACTCGTGAGGATCTGGCCGAGATCGCGCCTCTCGCACGCCGCATCAACGAAGCCCTGATCGAGATCTTCGCCAAGATCGACGTCAAGCTTGTGGACTTCAAGATCGAAATGGGTCGCACTTCCGATGGCACGCTGCTGCTGGCCGATGAGATTACGCCTGATTCCTGCCGTCTGTGGGATCAGCGTGACGGCTCCGGCAAGGTCGAGCATCTCGACAAGGATCTGTTCCGCCGCGATCTGGGCGACATCATTCCGGCTTACGAAGAGGTCGAAAGCCGCTTGGCTGAACTCGCCAAGTCCGAAGGCATTGAAGTAGCCGAATAATACTTGCGATAGCCCGCATCTGCAGTACAAACTCGGATGCGGGCTTCATCGTTTTTGAAAATCTTATTTTTATCAATCTCACCAAGCCCCTCTCTCAAGGAGTCAACCATGGTTTTTCGCGTGTACGTGGAAAAGAAGCAGGGTTTTGATGTCGAGGCCAAGCAGCTCGCCAACGAGCTGAAGACCATTCTTGGCATCGCATCGCTGAAGAATGTGCGTCTCGTCAATCGTTATGACGTGGAAGGCATTAGCGAGGAACTGTTCGCACAGGCCACCCCTACCGTGTTCAGTGAGCCGCAGGTCGATAATGTTTCCGCCGATTTGCCTGATTTCGGTTCTGATAATGTGTTTGCTGTGGAGTATCTGCCCGGTCAGTTCGACCAGCGTGCAGATTCCGCCAGCGAATGCATTCAGCTGATCTCCCAGGGCGAGCGCCCGACTGTTCGTTCCGCCAAGGTGTATGCACTTGAAGGCGAGCTGAGCGATGCCGATATCGCCGCCATCAAGCATTATGTGATCAACCCGGTCGAGGCTCGCGAAGCTTCGCTGGATACCAAGACCACGTTGAAGACGCAGGTGCCGGTACCGGGCAAGGTGGAGGTCATCGAAGGTTTCCGCACCATGAGCGACGCCGATCTTGAGCAATTCATCGCCGACCGTGGTCTGGCCATGGATTTGGCTGATCTGCAGTTCTGCCGTGCTCACTTCACCGAGGAACAACGTGATCCGACAATCACGGAAATCAAGGTGATCGACACGTATTGGTCCGATCATTGCCGTCACACCACGTTCGGCACGCAACTTGATGATGTGCAGATTGACGACGCGACCGTGCAGGCCGCGTTCGATAAGTATCTTGAGATGCGTCACGAGCTTGGCCGCGACGAAAAGCCCGTATGCCTTATGGATATGGGCACCATCGGCGCGAAGTGGCTCAAGAAGAACAGTATTCTGAAGAATCTTGACGAATCCGAAGAAATCAACGCCTGCACTGTCAAGGTGAAGGTTGATGTGAATGGCCATGATGAGGATTGGCTGTTCCTGTTCAAGAACGAAACCCACAACCACCCGACGGAAATCGAACCGTTCGGTGGTGCGGCAACCTGCATCGGCGGCTGCATCCGCGACCCGCTTTCCGGCCGTTCCTACGTGTATCAGGCCATGCGCGTGACCGGTGCCGCCGATCCAACCGTGCCGGTGTCTGAGACACTTGAAGGCAAGCTCCCCCAGCGCAAGCTCGTCACTACCGCCGCCGCCGGTTATTCCTCGTATGGCAACCAGATCGGTCTTGCCACCGGTCAGGTGGACGAGATCTACCACCCCGGATATGTGGCCAAGCGCATGGAGGTTGGTGCGGTTGTGGCCGCGACTCCGGCAGATCATGTGCGACGCGAAACCCCGGCTCCGGGCGACAAGGTCATCCTGCTCGGCGGGCGTACCGGACGTGACGGCATCGGCGGCGCCACCGGCGCGTCCAAGGCGCATAACGTCGAATCCCTGGAGCTTGACGGCGCCGAGGTACAGAAGGGCAATGCTCCCGTCGAACGTAAGCTGCAGCGTCTGTTCCGCCGCGGTGACGCGTGCCGTCTGATCAAGCGCTGCAACGATTTCGGCGCAGGTGGCGTATCCGTGGCGGTCGGCGAGCTGGCCGACGGCCTGTACGTGGATCTCAACAAGGTGTCGAAGAAGTACGAGGGCCTGGACGGCACCGAACTGGCGATTTCCGAATCCCAGGAGCGCATGGCCGTGGACGTGGCCGCCGAGGATGTGGACGAGTTCCTGGGCTACGCCAAGGAAGAAAACCTCGAGGCCGAAGTCATCGCGACAGTGACCGAAGAGCCGCGCATGACGATGATGTGGAACGGCGACAAGATCGTGGATCTGTCCCGCGAGTTCCTCGCCTCCAACGGCGCTCCGAAGCATCAGGTAGTGCATGTCGAGGCGCAGCACGGCTACGCCACCCCGTGGAAGACCGGCACGCTCGCCGAACGCATGCACACCATGCTCACCGATCTGAACGTGGCCTCCAACAAGGGTCTTTCCGAGCGTTTCGACTCCACCATCGGCGCAGGCACCGTGCTCATGCCGTTCGGCGGGCGTAAGCAGCTGACCCCGAACATGGCCATGGTCGCCAAGCTGCCTGTGTTCGGCGAGACCACCACCGCCTCCGCGATGGCTTGGGGTTTCAACCCGTACATCATGGAGCAGAACCAGTTTACGGGCGCTTATCTGTCTGTGGTCGAATCCCTCTCGAAGCTGGTGGCCGCCGGTTTCGAACATGAGAAAGCGTATCTGAGCTTCCAGGAATACTTCGAGAAGCTGCGCGACGAGCCGAAGCGTTGGGGCAAGCCGATGGCCGCCGTACTGGGCGCTCTGATGGCTCAGGTCGATCTAGGCGCTGGCGCAATCGGCGGCAAGGACTCCATGTCCGGTACGTTCGAACAGCTGGACATTCCGCCGACCCTGATCTCCTTCGCCGTGGCGGTGGGCAACATGAAGCGTGCCACTTCCCCAGAGTTCAAGGGCGCTGGTCACCGTGTGATCCGCATCGCGCCGCGTTACCAGGCCGACGGCCTCACACCGGACAAGGATTCGCTGCTGGAGGTGTTCTCCGCAGTCGAGGAGCTCACCGATTTCGGCGATGCTTTGGCCGTGTCCACGCCGGGCTATGGCGCGACCGCCGAGGCAATCTTCAAGATGACGGTCGGCAACCAGATTGGCGTGAAGCTGGCCGATGGCATCAGCGTGGACGACCTGTTCGCCCCTGCCTATGGTTCCTTCATCATCGAGCTTGCGGACAACGCGAAGATTCCGGCCGTGTCCAATCTGGTCGAGGTCAGCGAGGTCGGCAAGACCACCGAGGAATACCAGTTCGTGGCAGCCGGTGAGACGCTTGATCTGGCCGAACTGCAGGACGCTTGGGAGGGCGGCATCGAATCCGTGTTCCCGTACCGTTCCAAGGGCGACGAGAAGGGCAAGACCGTTGAGACCGTGTCCTTCAATGCGCCGAAGAAGACCGTATACACCGGCGCCGGCGTCGCCAAGCCGCATGTGATCATCCCCGTGTTCCCCGGCAACAACTGCGAATACGATTCCGCCGCCGCCTTCGAACGTGCGGGAGCCGACGTGAGCACGCTCATCGTGAACAACCTCACCCCTGCCGCCGTGGCCGAGTCGACCAACGCGTTGGTCGAGGAAATCAAGAAGAGCCAGATCATCATGATCCCCGGCGGCTTCTCCGGCGGCGACGAGCCGGGCGGCCCCGCCAAGCAGCCACGGG
>OBWY01001971.1_pt1 | contig 10724 bp, 7 predicted proteins | sample 1538081 | NCBI WGS metagenome assembly OBWY01 (sample SAMEA2580089, study PRJEB22360) | human gut metagenome | biome: human gut; feature: human-associated habitat; material: faeces | place: Denmark | collected 2008/2010
TATTCTCCCGGGCACAGGCCGGTCATCTTGCGGAATATTCTGTTAAAATGAGACTGATCATAAAAATCCATCTGATGGGACATTTCTGTCAGAGAGCACTCCTTATTATCCGACAACTGACGTATTGCACTTTGCAAACAAATCTGAAGGCTCAGTTGCTTTGGCGTAATCCCCACATTTTTCAGCACCAGTTTCTGGAGCGTCCTGGCCGTATAGCCGTATCGATCCTCCAGTTCCTTCATCCTAACTGCCCTTCTGTTTTGCATCATATATCCGGCGATGGAGGCAGCCATCTTTTCATCACTGTCCCTTCTTCCCGTCTTTTTCGCCTGGCACTGATCTAAAAACCTCCGAAGCAACAGGGAATGTTCCTGTTCACTGTCCACCGCATTGATCCCCTCCATCGTAGACAGAGCCCATGGGAAAACGTCTTCCAGCTTAAATCCCTCAGGCGGCACCTCATCGGCAGGAATCCCAGTGGCCCAGGTAAAACTTCCCGGAATAAACTGTACCATTAATACATTTTCAATCCCGTACAGCGGTATTTCCTTTTTTTCCGGCAGAACGCCGAACACATAAGCCGACGCATCTTTCTCCTTAACCGAAAATACAAGGCCCAGCTGGCCTACTCCGGGAATACAGTCAAGACCGGAGTGTCCCTGGTTTACATTGTAGCGCATAAGCCTGAGGTTAAAATCTTCCATGCAGAGCAGTGAATTTTCTCTCTGTTTTGTCACCTCCCAAAATGGCTGCTGAGAAAAAAAGTTCCTTTCACCCATCATTCCTGTCATCTTCATAACAGCCCCCTTTCCCATGATTCTAGCAGTTCGTAATAGGCGGCAATAGGAAAAATCGGAAATAAATCCCGTTTTCCTCCTGTTTCCGACCGCTTTCCCCTAATTTTGCCGTATCGGCCGCCACAATATCCACACTGCTGCCGCAGATATCGCATACGATTACGCCGTAGCATTTCACAGGTGCCTTTACTGGTTTTTTTTTGACCTCCTCGGCCAGGACGTCCGCATCCAGCAGAACTTCGCAGGCATCGTCCTTTATCTGTCTTAAGATTTCCTCCGGGTCATGCTCTACCCGGCCCGGCCTGTTGTTATGTGTATCTATGATTACTTTTCTTGCTATTTCAATGTATGTCCCAATATAGCACATTTAAATACGGTTCGATATCCGCAGAATATACAAAACTTTTTCCTGTTTTCTAAACCTGCACGCTCCGCGCCAGGTCATCGCCATCATTAAGAAAGAATCCCGCTCGTGGGATAATTCTACGCCTGCCGCGGGTCACTTAGCGAGTGTAACGAGCTTAGTGAACAAGCCCGCTTTAGAGTTGCACTCCTCCGCGGAGCGGTTTTTATTTAACAGGAGAGCTTTCCTGTAAAATAAAAACGGCCTGCACGAATATTGTGCAAACCGCTTATTAAATAGATATTATGATGTTGGGGTCAAAAGGTCTTTTGACCCCTTTGATACCGGATTGCTCCGCACTGCGTGCTCTCGCGGATTATAGCCTGCCGGACAGTTATCAGCCCCTGTTTAATTCATCTTTTCCTCCCTGTCAAGCTCTCGCAGAAGGCTGATCTGCAGCACCAGACATACAAGAAAAGAAATGGCGTCGGCCAGCGGCTGCGCAATCTGAATTCCTAAAATTCCGATTAAAGGCGGCATCAGCAGCACGCCCGGGATCAGGAATACGCCCTGTCTCGACACTCCCATAAAAGAAGCGCGGAACATCTTTCCCGTAGTCTGCATCATCATATTGCTGATCATGACCCAGCCGTTGAGGCCGTATGTAAGGCACTGGAGCCGCAGCGCTTTGACACCGATTTCCAATACCTGCGCATCGCCCTTTCTGAACAGCTGTATCAAAAACGGGGCGGCCGCAAATTCCACTGTGGCCAGTATCAGAAGAAACACAGTCCCGATTTTCACGCAGAACCAGAATCCCTTCTTCACCCGCCCATACAGCTTTGCCCCGTAGTTAAATCCACAGACGGGCTGAAATCCCTGGCCGAAACCCAGAAGTATGGAATTCGTGAAATTGGTGATCCTTGATACAATCGCCATAGCCGCGATTGCGGCATCACCGTAGGGACGGGCGGCCGTATTCAGGCATATCATGGCAATTCCGGATATAGACTGCCTGCACAGGGACGGCAGGCCGCCGTTTACTATCATCTTATAGAAATAACGTGAGGGCCTGAAATTCCTGAATCTTATCAGAACATTACCTGCCCTGCGGATTCCCCAGTACAGCAGGCAGAAGCTGACGAACTGGCTGATAATCGTAGCCAGGGCGGCTCCTGAAATCCCCATATTAAACCCGAATATCAAAATCGGATCCAGGACTATATTGATAAGGGCGCCTGTCGTAAGGCCAATCATCCCATAGAACGCACTTCCCTCAAAGCGGAGCTGGTTGTTCAGAACCAGCGAGGCCGCCATATAAGGAGCTCCTATCAGAATAAATTTGAGATAATCCATGGCATATGGCAGGATTGTTTCCGTGGATCCCAGCAAAATGCAGAGGGGCTTCAGGAAAATAAGTCCTGTTGCGGCTATTAACGCTCCGCCGATAAGCGCAGAATAAAATCCGACTGCAGCCAGCCGTTCCGCCTTATCTGTCTCCTGCCTGCCGAGAAGACGTGAAATATTATTCCCCGAGCCCTGGCCAAAGAAAAATCCGACTGCCTGTATAGCAGCCATCACGGCAAATGCAATTCCCACCGCACCGGATGCACTGGTGCTGATTTTGCCGATAAAAAAGGTATCGGCCATATTATAAAACGTCGTAATCAGGTTGCTGATAATCGTCGGGACTGCCAGCCTGCAAATCAGGCTTTCCACCGGCGTCTGCGTCATCTGAATATATTTTGCGTCCAGATTTGCCTCGCTCATCCATTCACTCCTTCCCGAACCTACTCTTCTGTATCTTTTTTCACTGCCATATTAAGCAGATATTCTTTTTCATTGCATTCCGGATGTTTCAGCACGTACAGGAACAGCCTTTGTAAGATATTTCCCATATCCGGCCCCGGCCTTACTCCGGCGGCTATCAGGTCCTTTCCGGTTACCGCCATATCCCTCATCCGGATACAGTCACCCCTGCTGCGGACTGCCTCCGCCGTTTTTCTGATACGTCCTGTCCCCGCAGCCTCCTCCGGAAGCAAACTCTCTTTCAGCAGCAGCAGCTCGTCGAACCGGCCGTCCTCCATACTGCTCATAACTTCCCTTACTTTGCAGTCATCCTCCTGCAGTTCTTCTGAAAACCACCTTACCAGAGTCTTAACTCTGTCCGTCGTATCATTATCCATTTTCAATTCTTTCAGGATTTGGGCGGCACAGTCCTCCCCTCCATACGAAAGAAATGCGGCCCAGCGGAGAGACTTTCTAGCCGGCAGTCCGGATGCCCTCATACAAGCTTCCCTCACCCTGCCGATGTTGGTTCCAAACACCGAGTGAAAACCCGCCGATATATAAGGGCTCATCCCCGTCTCTTCCACCAGCAGAATACGTTCGGGATGGTCCGACAGCAGTGTTTTTGTCAGCTCCGCCTGGATCCTCTCTTTGCTCACGTTGGCCAGATTCGGAGCAATCACGGTCAGTGCGGCATAGGTTTCATCTTCTATTGTAAAGTTCAACTGGGCTGAGAACCGGATGGCACGCAGAATCCGGAGAGCATCTTCGGTAAACCGCTCCACGGCATTGCCGACACAGCGGACGACACCCTCCTTCAAATCTTTCATGCCGCCGAAAATATCCACTATCCCCGTCTCATGACTGTAAGCCATCGCATTGATAGTAAAATCACGGCGTCTCAGATCCTCTTTCAAATCCGAGGTAAAGGCCACCTCCTTCGGGTGTCTTGCATCCTCGTACTCGCCGTCGATCCGGTAAGTCGTAATTTCATAACCGACATGCTCCCGCATTACCGTTACAGTTCCATGCTGAAGCCCTGTATCGATTGTCTTCCCAAACACCTTTTTGACCTGCTCCGGCCTGGCGGATGTGGTGATATCCCAGTCCCCGGGGACTCTGCCAAGGAGCGTGTCCCTGACACAGCCGCCGACGGCAAAAGCCTCGTAGCCGTCTGCTCTAAGCCCGGCAAGAATCTCCTCTACCTGTTTCGGTATTATTATCTGCACATTCTAAGCTCCCTTCTGTCCAATCTCCATGATTCCCTGCAGCCGCCTGCGCAAACCGGCCGTAAAAAAACCGGGGCAAAACATCTGCATGCCCTGTCCCGGTCTGTTTCTATGTTTCATCCCACATTCTCTCTGCCGGATGGAGCGCCAGAACGTGTCTGAATTGCTTTCCGTCAGATATGCGTCCCACTTTCCGGGAGATTTGCCCCGAATGAATTATCAAACACGCTTTAGTATGCTTTCCCCCAATATACCATCTTTGTCGCAGGTTTACCACAGCATACGCACTTATCCGATAAAGTTTCCTGTGCAAAAGGCATACAGCGTGATGTCACTCCCACCGACTCTTTAAGCTGATCTTCACACTCCTGGCAGCCGCACCACATGGCCTTGATAAAGCCCGGCTTATGATCCGCCAGTTCCTTCATCTCTTCCATGTTGACAGCCTCATACGTATGAGCCTCGCGATGCGCCTTTGCCCTTTCCAGCATATCGTGCTGGATTGTGCCGAGAAGCTCTGCTACTTTTTCATTTATCTCATCCAGGGAAACGGTTATCTTCTCGTGTGTATCGCGGCGCACTAAAACTGCCTGGTTCTCCGCCAGATCTCTTGGTCCAATCTCCACACGCACCGGTATTCCGCGCATCTCGGATTCACTGAATTTCCATCCCGGAGATTTGTCGGAATCATCCACCTTCACTTTGAAACCGGAGAGAACTTCCTTCAGCTCATATGCCTTATCAAGAACTCCCTCCTTGTTCTGCTGGATCGGAACAATCATAACCTGAACGGGAGCTATCCTCGGAGGAAGCACCAGTCCGTTATCATCACCATGTACCATAATAATAGCACCAATCAGGCGAGTTGTCATGCCCCATGATGTCTGATGAACGTATTTTAACTGATTATCTTTGTCAAGATACTGGATTTCGAATGCTTTGGCGAATCCGTCCCCAAAGTTATGGCTGGTTCCGGACTGCAGGGCCTTGCCGTCATGCATCAGGGCCTCGATTGTATAAGTCGCCTCCGCACCGGCAAATTTTTCTTTATCTGTCTTTTTACCGCGTACAACCGGCATGGCAAGAACTTCCTCACAGAAATCGGCATAGAGATTCAGCATCAGCTCTGTTCTCTCTTCTGCCTGCTCCGCCGTAGCATGAGCCGTGTGGCCTTCCTGCCATAAGAATTCTCTGGAGCGGAGGAACGGTCTTGTTGTTTTCTCCCAGCGGACAACCGAACACCACTGGTTATATAATCTCGGAAGATCCCGGTAGGACTGGATATCTCTTGCATAAAAATCGCAGAACAGCGTCTCAGATGTCGGTCTTACGCACATCCTCTCCTGAAGAGGCTCAAGGCCTCCCATGGTTACCCAGGCAACCTCAGGGGCAAATCCCTCCACATGATCCTTCTCTTTTTCCAGAAGGCTCTCGGGGATAAACATAGGCATATACACGTTCTGCACGCCCGTCTCTTTAAATCTTCTGTCCAGTTCATTCTGGATATTCTCCCAGATAGCATATCCGGCCGGTTTGATAACCATGCATCCCTTTACGCTGGAATAATCGATTAATTCAGCTTTCTTTACCACATCCGTGTACCACTGTGCAAAATCCACATCCATGGATGTGATGGCTTCCACTAATTTTTTGTCCTTTGCCATGACAATTCTCCTCTCATTTTTCCTTCCCCCCGCAGTGCGATCCTCCGCGGAGCGGTTTTTATTTAACAGGAACGACATAATTCCCTGCCGCCGCAGTGCGATCCCCCGCGGAGCGGTTTTTATTTAACAGGGGTACTTTCCTGTTAAATAAAAAAGCCATGCGATCTCTTCGTCATCGAAATGATCGAAGGGACCGAATGGCTGAAATTCTTCGGCGGTACCACCCAATTTAACCGGACAAGATGCCTCTGATTCCATTCGGCACCTGATGCGGTTCACTCTTATATCCGTTAACGCCGGTTCTACGATGCACTTTCATGCATGGCTCCAAGGCAGGTTCAATCTTCCTTGACACGGAAACCTCTCACCGCCGGTTTCCTCTCTGGATGTGTTTAAAGATTTAATAGTCCTCTTCAACGCCGTATTTGTCTATCAAATTATGTCGTGTTGCTTTTATGGTAGATTTGATTTTACGCCATCCAAACTGCTTTGTCAAGCCCTGTCAGCTGCCTCCCGCCTCTTTTTCCACTCCCTTCTTTGAAAAAATAAGATTAACAGGATAATCGGCAGCGCCACCAAGTCGCCCCTCTCATCCAGAATAAGCAGGCCTATTACGCAGGCCAGTAAGATTAACCTCTGCCATAGCTTTAACACTCCCATGACATACCCTTCACTGGCCATCGCCAAAACAATTACACCTATTATGGCAATCGCTAAATTGTAAATGACAGCCGGTACTGTTGTTCCTGTTAGCAGCAGAGCCGGTTTATATACCAGCATAAACGGAATAATGAAACCGGCAATCGCCAGTCTAAACGCACTCACGCCCGTTTTTAAAGGATCGGACTGGGCCAGTCCTGCCGCTACAAAGGATGAGAGAGCTACAGGAGGTGTGATAGTTGACATAATAGCAAAATAAAACACAAAAAAGTGAGCGGCCAGCAGGGGAACACCCATGTTAACCAAAGCCGGAGCCAGCGTAAGGGCCGTTACGATATAGCAGGCTGTTGTTGGAAGCCCCATGCCCAGAATGATTGAAGCTGCCATGGCTAAAAAAAGCGCCAAAAATTTAATCCCCAACGCCAGTTTAAAAATATTCAATGAGAACACAAGGCCAAATCCGGTAAGGGAAATCACACCAATTACAATGCCGGCACAGGCACAGGCAATCGCTACCGACATAGTGCCCTTCACTCCATTTTCCAGTGCGCGGCAAAACCGTCTCAGTGTCAGGCGGCTGCTCTTTCTGAAAAAACTTACTACAATTGCAATCAGAATGGAAAGCCAGGCCGCATAAATCGGATTGTAGCCTTTAACACTTAAGAAATAGATGAGAGCAATTAAGGGGATCGCCATGTGTCCATAGTCCCTGAATGTTGATCCCAGCTTCGGAATCTGATCCTTTTCCAGTGTCTTCAGTCCCTGTCTGCGGGCGCGCAGCTCCACGGAGACCCATACACACAAATAGTAAAGAAAAGCCGGAATAATAGCTGCAAAGACGATTACACTGTACTGCACCCCAATAAATTGAGCCATCAGGAATGCTGCCGCCCCCATAACCGGAGGCATAATCTGCCCTCCTGCCGATGCCACACACTCTACCGCGCCTGCATATTCCGGTGCGTATCCAACAGATTTCATTAAAGGTATCGTCATTACCCCCGTCGTTGCTACATTTGCAGAAGTGCTTCCGCTGACTGTTCCCATCAGGCCGCTGGCCAAAGCCGATACTTTGGCCGGCCCGCCTACAGAACCTCCTGCCAGTGCCAATGCAAGATTGCTTAAAAACTTAGACATGCCTATTTCAGACATGATAGCTCCAAAAAATATAAACAGCACCACATAAGTAGCCGATGTATTGAGCGCTGTCCCAAAAATGCCTTCATCCGTCAGATACAGCAGCTTTATTATTTTGCTGACCGTAAAACCTGCGTGGCGAAATACCCCGGGTATCTGCCGCCCAAAAACAGCATATAATAAAAATACGCAGGCTACAATAGGCATAGCCATCCCAATGGCCCGTCTGGTAGCTTCTAAAACAAGCACAAGACAGATGACACCGAATATCAGATCCATTTTGGTTGGAATTCCCATTTGAGCATTAATCTTCTTTGCAAAAACCGCAACGTAGAGTGCTGCGCAAAAGCTCAGAAGCCCCAATATGATATCTATCACCGTAGGTGCCTTACTGCTTGAATGTTTCGTTGCCGGAAATAACAGATAAATTAGTAATATAATAACTGCCAGATGGACCGATACCACATACTTGTCATCTACCAGCCCGGAACCAGCTGCGTATAGCTGGAACGCAGCCAAAGACAAGCATAAGGCTGTGATAATATATTTCCAGGCGCCTTCTAATTCCCTCTTTTTTCCGCCTTTATCCTCATCTGCATCGGTCAGAGCTCCCCCTCTTTTTTTAATAAAATCGCTTAACGCCATAATTGTCTCCCCCTTTAGCGTACACCAGTCTGTTATTTTAAGACGCCTTTTTCTTTATAGTACCTTTCTGCTCCCGGATGAAGCGGCAGGCCGGAGACATTGATTCCTGATTCCAGGGTGATTTCTTTTGCAATATCCTGGCTTTGGACCAGTGTATCAACATTTTCAAACAAATTCTTTGTAATTTCATAGACCAGGTCATCACTGATACTCTCGTTTACAATCAGTAAAGTCCCTGTTGCCACTGTTTTTACATCCGATTCCTGATTTGGGTATGTACCGGACGGAATTGTATATTCGTAGTAGTAAGGGAGCCTGTTGATTACATTCTGTATTTCTTCGTCGCTTCCCAAATCCGCCAGCTTGCATTTTCCGCTGGCCATTGCTTTCATCTGGTGACTCTGCCCCAGGCTTCCCGAAATAATGTACCCGTCTATTTTCTCATCAACCACCGCATCCGACGCATTGGAATGAGAAAGCTGCTGTGCGTTAAAATCGCTCTTGGAGATACCAAAGCAATCCAGAATCCCCATCGCCTGGGACTCCGAACCACTGCCCGCCTCGCCAATGTTTACTTTTTTTCCAACAATATCATCAATACTGTTAATTCCTGAATCTTTCAAAACCGGAATCTGGATAATCGCCGGGTAAAGATTTGCAATAACTCTAAGCCCTTCTACCTGCTTTCCTTCAAACTGCCCGATCCCATTTACTGCCTCATAAACAGATGACGCGGCTGAAAATGCAAGCTGTATATCATCCGTTCCTACCCGGAGACAATTCTCACTGGAACCTGCCGTTACCTCTGCCGTAAAAGATGTGCCGGGGAGTTTATCATTCCATACCTGGCATAATGCAACCCCCAAAGTATTAAACGTTCCGCCGGAAGAAGATGTTCCCATGGACAGGAACGCTTCATCACCGTCTGCCTTTACCGCATTTTTTTCATCAGCCGCCGCTTCCACGGACTGGTCCCCGCCTTTTGTTTCCGGCGCTGAGGTACCAGAACAGCCACTCAGTATTCCTCCCACTATCACTACGTTTGAAATCACAAGAGCTAAAATCTTTTTTGTTTTTACCATAATGAACCCTCCTGATATGAAATATTTGTAACAGGTCAGACAGGTCTGCGTACTGGCTGCGCTGACCGTGCGAAAAGGTAGTGGTAACGGGCATCCGGCTCATCGCGCAGCGATTTAATTAGCCGGATGCAGTAACAGTTCACTGTCTGAACTGTTACAAATATTTTTACCTTCTCACTTGCATAATATCATCTCGGTTCCATATGATCCAATATATATTTCCATATCAATACATAAAATCTAAATTATGATATTGCATTATCAAAAGTGATTCAAAATTATGTTGACTGATCCGCGCATTTGAGGCGCTGACCGTACGAAAAGATAAACATTGCCGAATCAGTTTACGGCGTTCTGCTTTACACCAGTTCTTTATAGTACGCTATCATATAGTCACAGAAATCTCTGGTATCCTGTGTCAGGTACTTATCCTTCCGATAACTTAACGCAATGTTCCTTGTTTTATCAAGGCCCTTTATAGGCAGAAATTTAATCTGTTCATCGTAAAGACAGCGTTTTTTCGCCGATTGGGAAGCGATTGTGATTCCCGCGTTTACATTTAAAAGCTCCGTCCTCAGGTAGTGATCGCACTCCATAACAATATTCAATTTAATACCTAGTTCTTCACATAATTGATCCATCTGGGTCCGAAACGGAAAACCTTTTTGAAGGGCAATAAATTTTTCACCTATAATGTCGTCCACTCCGACACTGTCTTTTTTAGCAAGAGGGTGATCCTGATGTACAGCCACCATAAATCTGTCCTGGCAAAGAATAATGGTATTCATATCATCTCGGTTTATCTCAGGAGATGTTATGCCAATATCAATCTTTCCGCTTTCCAGCAATTGAATGATATCTTGAAATTCTTCCACACTCTGACGCCATTTTACAGCGGGATGACTTCTCATAAAACCTTCAATTCCGCGCATAAACTGAGGGCTTGTCAGAGATACAAATAATGTATGCTCCTGCTCTCCCTTCATTTCATTTATTTCCTTCTTGGCATTATCAATATCTAACAGAATCCGATTCACTCTTGACAGAAATACCTCACCGTATGCATTCAGTACAATAGAGCGGCCGGAACGGTCAAAAAGCGGGACTCCCAGCTCACTTTCCAGTCTTGATATCACCACGCTGATTGCCGGCTGGGACACATTAAGTTGTTCTGCCGAGCGGGTAATGTGCTGATTTAACGCTACCACCTGAAAATATCTAAGTTGCATCAATTCCATAAATTCACTCTCCTTTAATATTTGTGCACAGGACTTAGCCGGATGCCGTAACAGTTCATGCAGTCTGAACTGTTACGACTTTTTATTCATTATACCGGGATTTATCGTACTTTACAATTATATATAATATTATAGTTATGT
>OBWY01001974.1_pt1 | contig 10714 bp, 12 predicted proteins | sample 1538081 | NCBI WGS metagenome assembly OBWY01 (sample SAMEA2580089, study PRJEB22360) | human gut metagenome | biome: human gut; feature: human-associated habitat; material: faeces | place: Denmark | collected 2008/2010
ACACAGCCGCCGGGGCATCCCATGATCTCGATGAAGTGGTAGGACGCCTCGCCGGATTTTACCTTGTTTAAAAGTTCTCTGGCATTATTAAGGCCTGATGCAACAGCTACCTTTACATCCATTCCGGCCACATTGTAGGTGGCCTCCTTGATACCCGCAGTACCGCGGACTTCCGTGAAATCGAGAGCCTTCAGCTCCTCGCCGGTCAAAGTTTCCACGGCTGTACGGAGAGCCGCCTCCATTACGCCGCCTGTAGCGCCGAAGATGGTGGCTGCGCCTGTACTGAGTCCCAGAGGGGAATCATAGGATGCATCCGGGAGTGCGGTAAATTTAATTCCGGCTTTCCGGATCATTCTGGCCAGTTCCCTGGTCGTCAAAGCGATATCTACATCAGGTACGCCGTTGGCCGCCTGATGGTCGCGTCCCACCTCGAATTTCTTCGCGGTACACGGCATGATGCTGACCGACACGATGTCCTTCGGGTCAATTCCGGCCTTCTGGGCGTAGTAGGATTTGGCAATCGCACCAAACATCTGCTGCGGAGACTTACACGATGACAGGTTCTTAGTCATATCCGGGAAGTAATGTTCACAGTATTTAATCCATCCCGGGGAACAGGAGGTGATCAGGGGAAGAACGCCTCCGTTTTGTACGCGGTCGAGAAATTCATGGGCCTCCTCCATAATGGTGAGGTCAGCGCTGAAATCCGTATCAAATACTTTGTCAAAGCCAAGCATCTTAAGCGCGGATACCATCTTTCCCTCCACGCCTGTGCCAATCGGATACCCGAATTCTTCGCCGAGAGCGGCGCGTACCGCCGGGGCTGTCTGCACAATCACGTGTTTGGCGGGATCTGCGATGGCTGCAAACACCTTGTCTGTGAAATCCTTTTCCTGGAGAGCTCCGGTCGGACATACGGCGATACACTGGCCGCAGGATACGCAGCTTGTCTCGCCCAGCCCCATGTTGAATGCGGAACCGATATTCGTAACAAAACCTCGGTCATTGGCGCCGATTACGCCTACACCCTGAATACTTTCGCAAACTGCCACACAGCGGCGGCACAGAATACATTTGCTGTTGTCGCGGAGCATATGGGCAGCGCTGTCGTCAATTACCGACGGCGTTTTTTCTCCGTCATATAAACCTTCGTCGTCCACACCCAGCTCGCGGCAGAGGGCCTGCAGCTCACAGTTGGCGCTGCGCACGCAGGATAAACATTTTCTTTCGTGATTGGAGAGGAGCAGCTGTAATGTCTTTTTCCTCGAGGCTAATACCTGCGGGGTGTTTGTCCAGACTTCCATGCCCTCATTAATCGGGTATACGCAGGAGGCAACCAGGGTTCTGGCTCCCTTCACCTCTACAACGCAGATACGGCATGCGCCGATTTCATTGATTTCCTTTAAGAAACACAGGGTAGGAATCTCAATGCCTGCCAGGCGGGCTGCCGTAAGGATCGTGGAGCCGGCCGGAGCGGTAACGGTCCTGCCATTGATTTTAATTGTAATATCCGCCATTTGAATCTTCCTCCTTTATTTCTTGTAGATTGCGCCGAAATGGCATTTCTCCATACATGCGCCGCACTTGATACATTTCTCATTATCAATGATATGCGGGTTTTTAACGGTTCCGATAATGGCGCCTGCCGGACAGTTCTTTGCACAGAGCGTACAGCCGCGGCATTTTTCACGGTCGATGACGTAGGAGAGGAGTGCCTTACATACGCCTGCCGGGCAGCGTTTCTCTTTGATATGTGCTTCGTATTCGTCGCGGAAGAAATGCAGGGTGGAGAGCACCGGATTCGGAGCTGTCTGTCCCAGGCCGCAGAGAGAGTTGGTCTTAACGTAATAGCACAGCTCTTCCAGCTTATCGATATCCTCCATTGTGGCCTGTCCCTTAGTAATCTTTGTGAGGATTTCCAGCATACGTTTCGTGCCGATACGGCAGGGCGTACACTTTCCGCAGGACTCCTCCACCGTAAATTCCAGGAAGAATTTGGCGATGTCTACCATACAGTCGTCTTCATCGAGGACAATCAGGCCGCCGGAGCCCATCATAGAGCCGATGGAGATCAGGTTGTCATAGTCGATGGGGATATCAAAATGCTCTGCCGGGATACAGCCGCCGGAAGGCCCGCCGGTTTGTGCCGCCTTGAACTTCTTGCCGCCCGGGATCCCGCCGCCGATCTCCTCCACGATTTCACGCAGAGTCGTTCCCATCGGAACCTCGACTAGTCCTGTATTATGTATTTTGCCTCCCAGAGCGAATACCTTGGTGCCTTTTGATTTTTCCGTGCCCATGGCGTTAAACCATTCCGGGCCGTTTAAGATTATCTGCGGGATATTGGCAAGTGTTTCAACATTATTGAGGATCGATGGTTTCCCAAACAGTCCTTTCTGTGCCGGGAACGGAGGGCGCGGTCTTGGCTCGCCCCGTTTTCCCTCGATGGAGGTCATGAGAGCCGTCTCCTCACCACAGACAAAAGCTCCGGCGCCGAGGCGCAGATCGATGTCAAATGAAAACCCGGTTCCGAAGATATCCTTGCCTAAAAGCTCCATTTCACGCGCCTGTTCAATGGCAATCTTAAGTCTCTGCACGGCGATAGGATACTCTGCGCGGACATAGATAAAGCCCTGGCTGGCACCGATCGCGTAGCCTGCGATAGCCATTGCCTTCCAGTACGGAACGGTCCATGAATGCGCCGGGGTCTCCTTCGTCGGCATTGCAACAGACATATTTCTGGTCGGCGTCGTTTCCTTTGGCCAGCTTCCATTTAAGGCCTGTCGGGAAGCCTGCGCCGCCGCGCCCTCTAAGGCCGCTGTCCAGAAGCGTCTGAATGACTTCATCAGGCGTCATCTCGGTCAGTACCTTGCCAAGAGCCTGGTAACCGCCTGTTCCGATATACTCCTCGATAACTTCAGGATTGATGACACCACAGTTTCTGAGTGCTATTCTGTGCTGCTTTTTATAGAAATCGGTATCCGCCAGAGCTTTGATACCGGCCGGTGTGACTGTCTCGCTGTAGAGGAGCCTGGTGACAATACGGCCCTTTAATAAGTGTTCGGAGACGATTTCCGGGATATCCTCATTCTTTACCATGGCATAGAAGGTGGCATCCGGGTAAATAATCATGATCGGACCAAGCGCACAGAGGCCATGACATCCTGTCTGGACAACACTGACCTCCTCCGAAAGGCCGTTTTTATCGATTTCAGCTTTCAAGGTTTCCATAATCTGCAGGCTGCCGGAAGAAGTACAGCCGGTTCCTCCGCAGACTAAAACGTGTGAACGATACATTTGGCTTCCTCCTGTTTATTTGATATCTGCTGAATTTAATGTGTATTTTTCTACCGGGTGGCCGCCGATTAAATGCCGTTCCACAACCTCAGCCGCTTTTTCCGGATTCATTTTAATATAAGTTACTTTCTCTTTGCCCGGCTCCATCACCTCGACAATGGGCTCATACTGGCAGAGACCGATACATCCGGTCTGGGTTACGATAACTTTGCCGGTCAGTCCCTTCTCCTGAACCAGATTGGAGAGGGTGGTGAGTACAGGTCTTGCTCCGCTGGCAATGCCGCAGGTGGCCATTCCGACAACAACACGGGTGGCTCCGGTGCCGCTTTCGCGCAAGTTAACCTGGTTCTGCATCCTTTCACGGATTGCTTTTAACTCTTCAAGGCTTTTCATAGATTTTCCTCCGTTCTGCATGGACGCCTAGTACCAGGCGCCGCCGTCAGTTTCAAGTTTGTTTTCGGTCAGATACTCCATAATATAGGTAGAAATCTCCGGTGAATCAAAGGGAAGATCCCCGAGAATCTCCCGGAACTGTCTGGTGTCGAGGGTAAATGACTTTTTGTTATAGCGGTAGGTGTAAACAAAATCAGTATCCGGATGATAGACAATCAGAGTATGGATCGTCGAACTGATATCGCCGAGAGGCATCCGGTCAATATGGGATAAAACGAACGTGGCCGTCAAGTCGGTCCCTTTGCCCGGAACAGAGGCGATGGTAAAACTTCCGCCGGCGCTCTCCGCCGCATATTTGAAGAAGGGAACGCCGAGTCCCACCTTGCGGGTCGTCCTGCTGGTGAAAAAAGGATCCGTTACCTGCTCCACCTGTTCTTTCGTCATTCCGCATCCGTCGTCGCAGATTGAGATGGTCAGACGGTCGGATGAAAAATCGGCATCCACGGTAATACGGACCAGTCCGGCGCCGGCCCTTGTGGAATTTTCGGCCACATCCAGAATATTCAGTGATAATTCCGTCATCATATTTTTATTTCACTTTCCGGTTTTATATCCCGCTATTCATATTTTGCAAGAATTGTGGGCACATCGTCTACGGTCAGTCTGCCGTAAACTTCATCATTAATCATCATGACAGGGGCCAGTCCGCAGGCTCCGACACAGCGGCAGGAATCCAGTGAGAATTTACCGTCGGGCGTACATTCGCCGTTGGTGATGCCAAGCAGTTCTTCGAGTTTCTTGAAAATATCACCGGAACCTTTTACATAGCAGGCGGTGCCGAGACAGACAGAAATCCGGTACTGGCCTTTCGGCTGCAGGGAAAACTGTGAATAGAATGTGGCGACTCCATAGATTTTTTCAAGAGGGATGCCGGTTTCATCGGAAATCATGGTCTGGACTTCGATAGGAAGATAACCAAAAATCTCCTGTGCGTGCTGAAGAATCGGCATCAGGGCTCCGGCTGTATCTTTTAATTCGCTGATAACCCTCTTTAAATCAGCCTCCTGCTCTGCGGTGCAGGTAAAGCATACGCCTTCTTTTTTCTGAGACATGTTTTAACCTCCTCATAAATACTGAACTTATGTAATAGTTTGCTATATTAGCCTGAATAGTTACAGTTTATCATGCTATTGCAGAAAAATCCACAATATTTTTGTTGATAATTCCCATTTACGATGATATCCTAAAGACAGACATATGTTAAAATAAGACAATTTTGCAGGAGGATGAGGAGGAATTATTATGATGACCGTAGAAGACGTACGCAGGGTGCTGGGAGCGCGGGTCCTCGTAGGGGAGCAGTACCTGGATCGGGAAGTCAGAACTGCCTGCGGCGCCGATATGATGAGTGATGTTCTGGCCTTTTCAAAGGATCATTCCATTCTTTTGACAGGGCTGTGCAACCCGCAGGTAATCAGGACGGCCGAGATGCTTGATATTGTCTGTGTCATCTTTGTCCGGGGTAAGAAACCGGATCAGAAGATCCTGGACATGGCCAGAGAGACCGGACTTGTTATCATGGAGACGGGACACAGGATGTTTTCTGCCTGCGGCATGCTTTATGAAGCAGGCCTGCGGGGAGGTGCAATCTGATGGATGATGTGATTACACTGCAGTACAAGGTTTCTCCCGATGATTTTACAAGGGCGGGGGAAGCCAGCAGCGACGTAAAGAATAAATTAAAACAGCTTGGGATTAGTCCCACAGCGATTAGAAAGGTTTCGATTGCCATGTACGAGGGAGAGATTAATATGGTCATCCATGCCAGAGGCGGGGAAATCACGGTGGACGTATCACCGGAGACCATAAAGATGGTTCTGGCCGACGTGGGGCCGGGTATCCCTGATATCGAACTCGCAATGAAAGAAGGATATTCCACCGCGCCTGACGAGATCAGGAGCCTGGGCTTTGGAGCCGGCATGGGGCTTTCCAATATGAAAAAATATTCTGATTATATGGATATCCAGACAGAGCTGGGAGTTGGAACGACGATAACGATGATTGTCAATGTTGCATAAAACAGTCTGTCCGGGTGAGGAGGGAAGGCTATGGATAAATTTTACCATTCCGTTCGTCTGGACCCGGAGCTTTGCAAGGGATGCATTAATTGCATCAAGCGATGCCCCACCCAGGCAATTCGGGTGAGAAACAGAAAGGCGCAGATAAACAGCAAGTTTTGTATCGACTGCGGGGAATGCATTCGGGTATGTCCGCATCATGCGAAGCTGGCACTCTACGATCCGCTGGATTCATTACAGCATTATGATTACACGGTAGCGCTTCCGGCGCCGTCACTGTACAGCCAGTTTAACAATCTGGATGATGTGAATATCGTGCTGAACGGCCTGATTCTGATGGGATTTGACGATGTCTTTGAGGTGAGCGCCGCTGCCGAGATGGTTTCGGAGGCCACCAGGGAATACATAGCGGCCAACTACTCGGGAACGCCGTTTATCAGTACGGCCTGTCCGTCGGTAGTGCGCCTGATCCGGGTGAAGTTTCCTAATTTAATATCGAATCTGCTTCCGTTAAAACCGCCGATCGAGGTGGCGGCCCAGATGGCCGTGAAAAAGGCGATGGAACAGACGGGACTGCCTAGGGAGAAGATAGGAATCTTCTTTATTTCACCGTGCCCGTCGAAAGTAACCTATGTCAAGTCCCCGCTTGGGACCGACAGAAGCGAAGTGGACCGGGTACTTGCGATTAAGGATGTATATCCGCAGCTGATATCCTATATGCAGACCGTGGATCCCAAGGCGCCCGACATGTCGGAATCGGGCAAAATCGGGGTTGGCTGGGGCCGCAGAAGCGGCGAGGCCGGAGGCCTGTTTACGGAGAGCTATCTGGCGGCCGACGGAATTGAGAACGTCATCCGTGTGCTGGAGGATATGGAGGATCAGAAATTTTCCAATCTGAAATTCGTTGAGTTAAACGCCTGCAACGGGGGCTGCGTCGGAGGCGTGCTGACGGTTGAGAACCCTTACGTTGCGGAGGTAAAGCTAAAATGGCTCCACAAATATATGCCGGTTTCCAAGAGCCATCTGGACGAAGAGGCCAGGGGCTGTGTAAACTGGACGGAACCTGTGGAATTTGAACCTGTATTCAATCTGGGGAACACGCTGACAGAGAGTTTTTCCAGATTCAACCAGGTGGAGCGGATCTGTAAAAAGCTGCCGGGCTTAGACTGCGGCTCCTGCGGGGCGCCGACCTGTAAAGCGCTTGCAGAGGACATCGTGCGCAGCGAGGCGGATGAGAAGGACTGCATCTATTACCTCAGGGAAAATCTGCACAAACTGACGGAGGAAGTGACGATCATGGCGGACTATCTGATAGACGGTGAGAATTTCGGTGATGAGGCCGTCTATGTGCTGCGTGAGTGTGTACATAAAATTGCCGATGAGATGTCACGGCTTGAGAAGAATACCAGGAGGACCGGGGATGACCTTAAACAATCTGATTGAGAAGCTGACGGCCGGAGGGCAGTTCAAAATCTTGAATAAGGGGACGGACGTGGAACGCGAAGTGACGGGAACCTATTGCTGTGATCTCCTGAGCATTGCGATGAGCCGCGCGCCGGAGGGGTGCGCCTGGGTGACAGTGATGGGAAATATCAACACTCTGGCCGTGGCCGCCCTGACAGATGCCGCCTGCATTATTCTGGCGGAGGGTGTCACCCTTGACGAACCGGCCGCACAAAAGGCGGGGGTGCAGGATATAACAGTGCTGCGCACAGAACAGCCCGTATTCGAGAGCGCTTTGGAGATACACCGGGCTCTCCAGACAGAGGAGTCTGCAAAAGACTGAAGAAAAGAACTGCCGCGGACGGAGGGAGAAGATTAAATGATAAATCTGTTTTATGATCTGCATATCCATTCCTGTCTGTCCCCCTGTGGCAGTGACGATATGACGCCGTATAACATCGCCGGAATGGCTGCCTTAAAGGGGCTGGACGTGATAGCCGTTACGGATCATAATTCCTGTAAGAACTGTCCGGCCGTGCTGGCTGCGGCAAAGGAATACGGAATCCTTGCGGTTCCCGGAATGGAGATTAACACATCCGAGGAGGTACACGCCGTATGCCTGTTTAAATCCCTGGAAAAGGCGATGGAGTTTGATGCATATGTCTATGGACGGCTTTTGCCGGTGAAAAACAGGGAGGATATATTCGGAAAGCAGGAAATTTATGATTGCAGTGATCAGATCTGCGGCCATGTGGAGAACCTTCTTATCAGCAGTACCGATATCTCCTTCAGCGGTTTATGGGAACTGGTCAGGACGTATGACGGAGTCATGTTTCCCGCCCATATAGACAAGGCATCGAACAGCCTGATTTATAATCTTGGCTTTATTCCGGAGGACAGCCTGTTTCATACGGCGGAGATTGCGGATATGAAACAATACCATGCTCTGAAAAAGAGCAATCCCTATCTGGAGCATTGCAGGATTATCAGCGATTCGGACGCCCATTATCTGGAGGACATTCATGAACCGCGGCTGTCAATAGCAGTGGAGGAGAGAACGGCCGCTGCGGTGGTGGAGGCGCTGCTTGCCGGTATTTAAAGGAGGAAACGTATGGGAAAGGCGTCTGCCGCCCGAAAGAGGCTTTATATCATTGTATCAGCCATTCTGTTTAGCCTGACGACACCGGTTCCGGCGTCGGCACAGGGAGCGGAAAATAACCAGGAGGAAAGCTGGAATATTGCCGTGTTCGGTGTTCACTCACCGACTGAAACGAAAAAAGAAGAGAGTCTGGAATTTGCCGCAGTAGTGGAAATTGACAGAGAGAGCCTGGAACTTAAAACGGAATATATACCGGTGAGAGACGGTGCATATGATGTACAGAACAAGGAGAGCGGCTATCCGGATCTGGGAATACGCTATGACGATTATGTAGCTTTTAACTGGAAAGACCTGGTGGATGCAATTAATATACTGGGAGGAGTGGAAACCGTGATCAGTGATGAGGAATATGTCTATATCAATGCCTATGTAACCCAGACCGTAGCGGAAACCGGGATAGCGTCCACCCGGATCAGCAAGGCGGGGTTAAGGTATATCGACGGCGTTCAGGCTGTGGCTTACAGCCGCATGAAATTATCGGAAAATGACGCAGATCAGGTGAAAAGGCAGGGAAAGATCCTGTCACTGACATGGAACAGGCTGACGCATACAGATATCCGGTCTCTGTATCGTTTTGTCCGCAATATCCTGCCCGGAATTAAGACCAGCCTTGATGGGGATGAACTGACGTATCTGTATAAAAACGGCAGAGAGTGGGGACTGGACTGAGAATAAATTTTGAAACTACTTACAATACATTTCAAGGTGTGGGGTAAATAGCAATGCGAAAATTTGAATGTCAAGTAGAGGCAGTAACTGGACACTGCTCCTGTGGAGAAAAACCCTAAGTCAAAAAGGAATTTAACGTGTCCAGATAACGGTTATGTAACTATCAAATTAACAATGATAGAAGATTAAGCCTATCTCAATATGCGGGGTTTTACCCGACGGATAGGCGTCCTTTAATGTTGACATTACGAAATGAATGCAGTAAAATACAGCTGTAAATTTAATAAGAAAAGGTGATGTTAGTCCGGCGTATCAGATGTTACACAATCAGTAACGTGGGTATGACTGGAAAAGAGTAGATAAAATCAATCCAATAGGCAAAGAAAAAGCTGTATCAACAGCTTATTTTTAGTACCTAATGTTTGATTTTATTTTACTCTTTAACTAATTCTTCATCTTTTGAAAGATTAGCCGTAGAGTAAAGTCTACGGCTTTTTCTTTTGCACAGGAAAGGAGAAAAAAATGAATAGCAGCTTTATAACATCTTTGAGAAAACCCCCTATCTACACTAAATCAATGGTTGAGTTTTGGAATGATGAATATATCTCAGAACAAATGCTCAAAGCGCACTTAGACCCCGAATTTGACGGGGCAAGTAGAAAATTGGACTTTATTGAAAAATCTGTTGCATGGATAACAGAACGGATCCCGCCTGCCGATTATCCTTTGCTTCTTGATATCGGGTGCGGTCCAGGAATATATGCTGAACTGTTTACCAAAAAGGGGTATCAAGTTACCGGAGTGGATTTTTCAAAGCGTTCTATAGACTATGCACAACAATCAGCTTTCAGCAAGAAGCTAAATATTTCATACGTGTATCAAAATTATTTAGAAATGGATTTGAGCAAAAGTTTTGATTTTTGTACCATGATATATTGTGATTACGGTGCACTATCGACTAAAGACAGACAAGTAATTATGAAAAAGATTTATCATCATCTTAAACCCGGCGGAAAATTGTTATTAGATGTATTTTCCATGACAAAGTTTTATGATTTTCAAGAACAACAAGTTTGGGAAGTATGCCCTGATGGCGGCTTTTGGCGTTCTGACGAATACATGGTGCTAAGTGGATTTTATAAATATTTAGACAATGTAACTCTGGACTTAATATCAATTATTTCAAAAAAAGAAATAACCCCATATTATTTGTGGAATACATATTTCTCAAAAGAAACATTAATACAAGAAGCCGAAAGCATTGGCTTTAAAATGTGTGGGCTGTTTAGTGATGTTGCAGGACGTATTTATCAGCCTGAAAGTGATACAATCGCAGTAATTTTGGAAAAATAACCTTTAGGGGGCAGATCGTCATTGGTGAACCTTTAACAGAATTCAAATGGACGATTCCCCGGACTATATTAAAAGTGCAGAGGAAAAAGGATTTGAAGTGAACGGCGAATCATCAGCAATACAATCGTGATGGTGATTGCCGTCTTGACAGGTGTTGAAGTTATGATGGAGGATGCCTCTTGCAACAGTTCAGCCATGATGTATTCCGCGAGGTGTTTTCGCTGCTTTTTGCGAAAATCCCGAGTTATGTGGAGCGTAACGGCGCCCAGCTGACTTGAAAAAGTAAATTCCAGTGCAAAGGTGAATTCCATCACCATTTAAA
>OBWY01001979.1_pt1 | contig 10695 bp, 10 predicted proteins | sample 1538081 | NCBI WGS metagenome assembly OBWY01 (sample SAMEA2580089, study PRJEB22360) | human gut metagenome | biome: human gut; feature: human-associated habitat; material: faeces | place: Denmark | collected 2008/2010
AGCCGGAGCAACAGGAGCAACAGGAGCAACAGGCCCAACCGGAGCGACCGGAACTTCCGTGACAGCCAACAGTATGAACGCGACCAACTCGACGGGAGACACAATAACAGTTATTCTGGGCGGAACAGCCGTACCGCTGCCGGATTTCCAGGTATTAGACGGATTTACGACAACTGCTCAAAATACAACATTTACCGTACCGGCAACAGGAACCTATATGGTTTCTTACAGAGTATCGACGACGGCAGCGCTGCTGTTATCAACGAGGGTGCTGCGCAACGGAACGCCCCTGGGCGGATCTACCTTCACACCGGCCTTATCGGTCAGCTCTTTTGCAGCAACTACCTTCGCTGCCTTGACGGCAGGCGATACGCTTACACTCCAGCTTTTTGGTCTGGTGGGGGCAGCCGTCCTACAGTCAGGCAACGGTGCCACACTTACCGTAATACGGCTTGTATAAGCGACGTAATGAGTCAGATAAAGCCGGTTCATTCCGGTAAGGATACCCGATAGCGTCAAAGCGTGAATGCATAAAATGAGCCCGTTTAAACAAACATAGCGTTTTGTTTAAACGGGCTTTAGCAGTTGTCGGTGAATATGGTCTTATGCCTGTAAACCGTCATGTCTTTTAAATTTTTATATAAGGTTAATAATTCATATAATCTTTTTAGTGTTCTTTTCTATTTCTTTCCATTTTCCCGGAGACGCGCTTTCTTTTTTTCTGATAAGCTTGCCTTGGCTTAAGGAGGTTTCATTATGAGTATACAAATGCTGACTCAGATTTTTTTCCAATACGGCGCATTATTTATTTTTTTGTTAGTTTTGCTGGAATATATGAATCTTCCGGGACTTCCGGCAGGAATTATCATGCCTCTTGCAGGCATTTGGGCTTCCAAAGGAAAAATCAGCTTTGTGACTGTTATGATAATCACAGTTCTGGCCGGTCTTTTGGGAAGCTGGCTCCTATATCTTCTGGGCAGACTTGGAGGCGGCCTGTTTATACCATGGTATTTGAAACGCTTTCCGGGGCAAAGACCGCGCATAGAAAAATACCTTGAAATGCTCCGTAAAAAGGGGGCTATGAGTGTGTTTATAAGCAAATTGATTCCGGTAGCGCGTACGATCATCTCAATTCCGGCCGGAGCAGTGAAAATGGATTTTCTATTGTATACTATCAGCTCGGCAGGAGGAATACTCATCTGGAATTTCGTATTGGTGGGAGCCGGTTACTGGGCCGGTGACGCGGCTTTGAAATGGTTTGCATTGAATTAAGATTAATACAGATTTGAGCTTAAAGACGGGTGCTTTTCATGATTTTCACAAAAGGGCATATACTATCGTTATATGCAGGCCGGATTATCTGGTTTGCAATTCAGGACAAGCCGTTGCATAGAAAGGAAAATTATGAAATTCGATGCAGTTTATTATGAGCCCGACAGTCTGAACTATGAGCTTGGCAGAGAGCTGAAAGAAAAATATGCCGGTCTGCCATGGTTTCCTATTGCCAGCCATAATTCGATAAAGGAAATGCAGGAAAAACCGAATTCTGAATTTGGAAAAATGAAGCGGAATTTAATCATCGGTATTCGAAAAACCCATAAATATGTGGAAAACCATAAAGTGTCCGATTATCTTGTGCCTTACACATCATCCGGCTGTACGGCTATGTGCCTGTACTGTTATCTTGTGTGCAATTATAATAAGTGCGCCTATCTGCGTCTGTTTGTCAACAGGGAACAGATGCTGGACCGAATTATCAAGAAGGGAAAGGACAGCAGCCCGTTGGTATTTGAGATTGGCAGTAACAGCGATCTGGTGCTGGAAAATACAATTACTGATAATCTGATGTATACAATTCCCAGATTTGCGGAGGAGGGGACCGGTAAACTTACATTTCCAACAAAATTTGATATGGTGGATCCCCTCCTTCCGCTGGAACACAGAGGAAAGATCATTTTCCGCATGAGTGTCAATCCGCAATCCATCATAAAGCGGATAGAGCTGGGAACTTCCGGACTAAGTGAGCGGATCAAGGCGGTCAATAAGATGTGTGAAGCCGGATATCCCTGCGGCCTGTTAATAGCGCCCGTGATATTGACGGAGGGATGGAAGGAATTATATACGGGCCTGCTGGAGGAATTGCAGGAAACTTTGACTGAAAAAATGAAGAAGCAGATGTTTCTGGAAATTATCCTGATGACATATTCCTTTATACACCGGGCTATTAATGCAGATGCGTTCCCGGCAGCGCCGGATCTGTATAATCAGGAGCTTATGACCGGCCGGGGAAGAGGAAGATACTGTTATCGGGAAGATACCAGGGCAGAAGCTGAAACATTTCTGCGGGATGAGGTTAAAAGGATTTTGGGAGATGTTAATATACTCTATATCAGTTAAAAGAGCCTGCCTGGGGCTTCTTTTCGGGAGTTTAGGATATCTGCCGGATGGCGGTAAGATGCGCATATTGCGTATTTTACCGCCCTTTTAGTCTGGGGGTATCCATCCAGGAGGAGCAGGAGGTTGTGAGCATCATTGTACCGAGGGAGATTAAGAAAAAAGTGATGCGGGAAATCAGCGAGAAGTGCGGATGCCGGACACCGGCCAAAGGAATTATTCTCTCCCTGCCGGTGGATGAAATTATCGGCCTGTCATAAAATTTATAAACGATAACCTGCACGCTCCGTGCACAGGTCACCGCCATCAATGAATGAAAAAGGAGAGTCCCGGCAGACTCTCCTTTTTGGCGTCATCGCCTCCGCACTTATAATGAGCAGTAATCAGCTGTATATCTGTTATTTGTTACCGCTAAATGCCGCCATATAAGGAAGGCTGCGGGCATCGCTTATGCCGAGCTGTCCGGCGATTCTGGCAAGAAGGAGATTGGATTCCGCTTCTGTCAGATGTGACACGGTTTTCTTGGAGCTGGAAGCGGGGGAAGTGGTTACAGATACAGGTTTATTATGTTTCATGATAAGTCTCCTTTCCTACGGCATTGAAATTGTGAGGGATAAACCTTTTGATTCCCTTCCTTGACAAAAAGGGTATTGCAATACTATTATGGGCTTTAAAGGAAATCAAAAGGTTTATATTTGTTGAATGCGGTGAATTTTGTTGTTTTTCATCGTTGACAACACTATATCATGTTTGGATTGGCCTGCCTATTACCGAATCTGTCATAACGATATAAGTAATTTGCTATGAGCAAAGGGAATGTTTGAGAAACCCTGATAAGGAGGAGAAAAGATGTATACGAAGAATCCGGAGTATTTTCTTACGGTCGCCAGAGAAGGAAGTATTTCCCGGGCAGCGGAAAAACTGTATTTGTCGCAGCCGTATCTCAGCCAGTGTATCGGCAGGCTGGAGCAGGAGCTTCAGATGAAGCTGTTCGACCGCAGCCACACTCCGCTTGTCCTGACGGATGCCGGAAGACTGTATCTGAGTTATCTGGAAGGGGTGGGAAATCTGACGGGGAAGTTTGAATCGCAGATAGAAGAACTGAGAACAGGCAGCAGACAGATTCTCAATGTCGGCATGACGCCGTGGAGGGGCTCCGTCCTGCTTCCCGACATTCTGCCCGCCTATGCCGCGGCCCACCCTGACGTGAGGATTGTTCTGCATGAATACCATTCCAATACGCTGGCCGGACTGGTCAGGGAAGATAAGATTGATTTTGCCCTGATGAATATTCCGAACAAAATTGACGGATTTGTCTATCAGATTGTTTTTTATGAGAGAATGTTCCTGGTTGCCAATAAAATCCATCCGGCGGCAGCGGGGATAGAGACATCTTATGAAAATCCGGCCTATATAAACCTTCAGGAGCTGAAGAAAGAGCGTTTCATCCTGCTTCCCAATGAGCATGTGATGGGGCAGGCGACCGAGAATCTGTTTGCCAGAATGAATATGTTAAATTGTGATATTCTTTATACAACCAGCAGTACGACGGCCGTCAATCTGGTCAGCGAGGGCTTCGGCCTGACGTTTATTCCGGAAGGCGGCATCCGCCAGGTTCCGCATTTGAACCGGCTGGCGTTTTTTACGGTAGATCATCCGCCGTTCTGCGTTCCGCTGTTGATTCTCTATAAAAAGAATGCATTTATCACGCCCCAGGCCCAGGATTTTATTGAAATGACAAAACAGTATTACGCACGTCTCAAACAGAAGGCATCCTATTGAGAAAAGGAATCAGCGCAGGATATTGACTGATTTCTCTTTACGGTGTATCATAACGGTGTTATATAACATTGTTACATTTAAGGAGTTTAAGAAGATACAATGGAAAACCAGCAAAGCAGCAGCACGGCCTCGGCTATCCTGGAGGCGGGAAAAAAGGAGTTTTTGACCTTTGGCTATGAGAAAGCGTCGTTGCGGAGAATCGCAGCAGAAGCGTCGGTCACCACAGGAGCCATATACGGTTGTTTTTCAGGTAAAGAAGCCATATTCGAGGCGCTTACAGGGGAGGTGTCGCAGACGCTGGTGGATATGTATACCAATGTCCACCGGGAATTCGCCGTTCTGTCCCCGGAAAAGCAGGTGGAGGAGCTGTCCGGAATCACCAGCCATCATGTGCTGTCGATGATAAATTATATTTATGACCATTTTGACGAATTCAAACTCCTGCTGTGCTGCGGAGCGCCGGGAAGCGCAGAGGCGTTTATTGCCCGTCTGGCCGGGGTGGAGGAACAGTCCTGTTTCGACTTTGTGGAGGCTGTAAAAAGCTTGGGATATCAGGTGCCAGAGCTGGATGACACGCTGGTTCACATCCTGTGCCGATCCTTTTTTCAGCAGCTTCAGGAGTTCATCTCCCATGATCTTCCGAAAGAGAGGGCGTTGTCCTGCGCGCTTCTTTTAGGGCGGTTCCAGCATGCGGGCTGGGCCGGGATACTGAATCTTTGAGTGGTTCCCGGAATAAAATGTTAACACGCTTCAGAGCAGATGGGAGGAAAACAGATGGAATGCAGGATTCGTAAGCGGAGGATGAAAGATGCGGCCGATCTTGCGGCAGTGATAAATAACAAAGATATCCAGGATAATCTGAGAGACGGACTGCCATATCCCTATACGGAAAAAGACGCCGGAGAATTTATCAGTGCGATGCTGGCTGCCGGTGAAAATCAGATCTATGCTTTTGCAATCACGGTTGGTGATAAAGTGATTGGCAGCATTGGAGTGTACCGGCAGCATAACATCCACGCCCGGACTGCGGAAATGGGATATTATATTGCGAAGGAGTATTGAGAAGCAATGCGGTTAAAAACGGCCGGTTTGTCTACTCGCTATAGTGCTGTTTTTTTAAATACATTGGTTAGTTAAAACTAACCATTCGACGGCGGTGAGAGGGCCGCATGAAATAAAATATAGGAGGATAAGAAAGTGGATGGAAAGTATTGCAGCAGGAAAATAATGACGGAGCTGCCGGGAACAGGTAAAATCACGCTGATGACATTTTCCGGCGGTTACCGCTGGCTGACGGGACTGGGCTGTGTATTGTCGGGAATAAGCGCTGTGCTGGGCCTTTTTCCCTATCTGTGCATGTGGAATGTAATCCGGGAGACGGTTATTGGCTGGCCGGGCGGCTTTAACGGGGACCGCCTTGTACGCCTGGGCTGGCTGGCGGTGGCGTATTCCCTGCTCAGCATGCTGGTCTATTTCGCGGCCCTGATGTGCACCCATATATCGGCGTTCAGAACGGCCAGAAATCTGAAAACGGTTGCGCTGCATCATTTGACACGTCTTCCCGCCGGTTATTTTAAACGGGTGGGAAGCGGTAAAATACGCCGGATTATTGACGACGGAGCCGGGCAGACGGAAACTTATCTGGCCCATCAGCTTCCTGACCTTGTGGGGGCTGTCGTGACGCCGGCGGCCGTTATCGTCCTTCTTCTTGTCTTTGACTGGCGGTTCGGTTTAATCAGTCTGATCCCCATGGCTGCCGGCCTGTTTTTTCTGAGCAGGATGATGGGGGCGAATATGGCGGTGGCCATGAAGGAGTATCAGAATGCGCTTGAGGATATGAATAATGAGGCGGTTGAGTATGTCAGGGGGATACCGGTTGTGAAGACCTTTCAGCAGAGCGTATTTTCCTTCAGGAGCTTTCATGGCTCTATCCTGCGTTACAAAGACTGGGCCATGAGCTACGCAGGCTCCATGAGGATTCCCATGTGCAGTTATACGGTCAGTATCAACGGCATTTTTGCCGTCCTGATTCCTGCCGGCATTCTTTTAGCGGGAGACATATCCAAGGGAGAATCGTACGTGACGGCTGCTCTGGATCTCATGTTTTATATCCTGTTCACGCCTGTGTGCGTGTCCATGATGGATAAGATTATGCTGACCGGTGAAAATACGATGAAGGCGAATGATGCGGTGAACCGGATTATGAACATTGTCGGGGAAAAGCCCCTGAAAGAGCCGGATGTGCCGAAGAAACCGTCGGAATACAGCGTTGAATTTAAAAATGTAACCTTTTCCTATTACCCGGAACAGGGGGAGCGGGAAGCAGCCGGCAAAGAGGGCGCGGAAAAACCGGAGCCGGCTTTGAAACAGGTATCACTGTTTGTGCCGCAGGGGGCGACGGCAGCGGTGGTGGGAGCATCCGGCAGCGGAAAGACGACACTGGCAAGCCTGATTCCCAGGTTTTTTGACGCGGACGAAGGAAGTATCACCATCGGCGGTATTGATGTGAGGGAAATCGGAACGGAGGAGCTGATGAAGCTGGTGAGTTTTGTGTTCCAGGACAGCCGTTTGTTCAAGGACAGCCTGCTGAACAACATCCGGGCAGCCAGGCCGGATGCTGCGGCGGAGGAGGTCATGAGTGCCATTCGGGCCGCGCAGTGCGGAGATATTATCAAAAAAATGCCCCGGGGGCTTGATACGGTCATTGGAACGAAGGGCGTGTACCTCTCGGGAGGGGAAGTGCAGAGGATAGCCCTGGCCAGAGCCATTTTAAAGGATGCCCCGATTGTGGTTCTGGATGAGGCCACGGCATTTGCCGATCCGGACAATGAGTATCTCATCCAGCAGGCGTTTGAAAAACTGGTGGAAGGCAAAACCGTAATCATGATTGCCCACCGCCTTTCCACGGTATGCCGCGCTGACTGCATCTATGTTATGGAGGGAGGGCGTATCGCGGAGCAGGGAAAACACGGGGAGCTTCTCAGGGCAGACGGGCTGTACGCCGGAATGTGGAAGAATTATCAGTCATCGGTAGAATGGAAGGTAGGTAAGAGAACATGAGCAGATATTTACAGAAAAAATTTGCCCTGGGCAGACAGGGCGGGAAGAACCTGACGAGGGCCATATTTGCGTGCGCCCTTACCAATATCGGGCTGATGTTACCCGTGGGGCTTCTGTTTCTTTTCACGCAACGGCTGTTTGGCCCCCTTGTGGGGCTTGGAACGCCCCAAATGGGGCTGGGAGGATATGTGGGAACCAGTGTCCTGATTCTGGCCGTCATCTTTGGGCTTGAGTATATTCAGTACGTCGCAACGTTTATATCCTCCTATGCAGAGAGCGCGGATATGAGAATCCGGATTGCGGAACGCCTTCGGAAACTTCCGCTGTCCTTTTTTGGAAAGCGTGATCTGGCTGATTTGACGACAACGATCATGTCAGACTGTACATTTGTGGAAACTGCGTTTTCCCACTTTATCCCGGAACTTATTGGAGCCGTCCTGTCAACGGCGCTGATAGGCGCGGGACTGCTGGCGGCCGATTGGCGGATGGGCCTGTCGGTACTGTGGGTGGCTCCGGTATCGTTTTTTCTGGCGGCAGGTACGAGGCCCATGGTAGATCGGATTGAGAGAAGACAAAAAGGGAAAAAAATCGCCGCCTCAGACGGGATTCAGGAGTGTATTGAGAATATACAGGATATCAGGGCCAATAACCGGAGGGAAGCGTACCTTGAGGGACTGGATGAAAAACTGGCGGATGTGGAGAACATCACAATCCGTCTTGAGTTACTGAACGGAATTCTGGTGACGGGGGCGCAGATGTTCCTGAAAATCGGCATGGCGACGACGGTGCTGGCCGGAGCTTCCCTTCTGGCATCCGGTTCCATCGGTTTTATGGTTTTTCTGATGTTCATGCTGGCAGCCACCAGACTGTACATTCCTCTGAGCGTCTGCCTGCAGAATCTGTCCGCAGTATATTCGACTCTCCTTGTGGTAGAACGGATGAAGGCGATAGAGGAGGAAACGGTCCAGGGCGGCAGTAAAGAGGCTGTCTATAATGGATATGATATCGTATTTGATCACGTAGGATTCTCATATAAAGACGGGGAGCAGGTTTTAAGGGACGTGTCGTTCACCGCAAAACAGGGGGAGGTGACGGCTCTCGTAGGCCCGTCAGGCGGCGGTAAATCCACCAGCGCCAGACTGGCCGCCCGGTTCTGGGATATTGACAGGGGAAAAATTACCGTCGGCGGGGTCGACGTGAGGGAGGTCGAACCGGAAACGCTGCTGAAAAGCTTTTCCATCGTATTTCAGGATGTGGTTTTATTTAACAACACGATTATGGAAAACATACGGCTGGGAAGAAAGGAGGCCACGGACCGGGAAGTGATGGAGGCAGCCAGGGCCGCCAGATGCGAAGAATTCATCCTCCGCCTGCCGGACGGATACAGGACCATGGTTGGGGAGAACGGCTCCGCCTTGTCGGGAGGAGAACGGCAGCGTCTTTCCATTGCCAGGGCGCTTCTCAAAGACGCGCCGGTCATTCTGATGGATGAGGCAACTGCATCGCTGGATGTTGAGAATGAGACACTGGTTCAGGAGGCAGTCTCGAATATGGTCAGGAATAAAACGGTACTCATCATTGCCCACAGAATGCGCACAGTGGCAGGCGCCGATCGGATTATCGTACTAAAGGACGGCTGTGTGGCAGAGCAGGGCACGCCGGAGGATTTGATGGAGCGCAGAGGAATTTATCATCACATGGCGGAGCTTCAGAGCAGGAGCCTGTCGTGGAGCCTGTAGTACTGACGCCAGGAAATGTGATGGCAGAAGCAGTCATGAGAACTAAAGTGATAATAATTATCAATATTATTTATTGACAAATTGTCATGGTTTTGTTAGAGTGATATTGAGTTAGATGAAACTAACTAAAAAGGAAACTAAAATAAAAATTATGATATCAGGACACAATAAGAGACAGAAAATAATATCAAGGAGGAATTACAATGTCATTAATAGGAAAAGAGATCAGTGATTTTACTGTGCAGGCCTTTGCGGACGGGAAGTTCAGGGAAGTGAGCAAGGCGGATGTTGTGGGAAAATGGGCGGTATTTTTCTTTTATCCGGCCGATTTTACCTTTGTTTGCCCGACGGAGCTGGAAGACCTGGCAAATAAATATGAGGAGTTTAAGGCGGCCGGCTGCGAAATTTACAGCGTATCCTGCGACAGCCATTTTGTACACAAGGCATGGCACGATGCGTCTGACACAATCAAAAAGATTAAATATCCGATGCTGGCAGACCCGACCGGACGTCTTGCCAGAGACTTTGAGGTAATGATTGAGGCTGACGGAATGGCGGAGCGGGGCAGCTTTATCGTAAATCCGGAAGGAAGGATTGTCGCCTACGAGGTGATAGCCGGAAATGTGGGAAGAAATGCGGACGAGCTTTACAGACGCGTTCAGGCATCGCAGTTTGTTGCCGAACACGGCGATCAGGTTTGCCCTGCCAAGTGGCAGCCCGGAGCGGAGACACTGAAACCGAGTCTGGATCTTGTCGGCCTGATTTAACGGAATCGATTCAGAGCGATATTTTCTGAGGAGAGTATATGGAACAATTATATGATGTAATAATTGTCGGCGGCGGACCTGCGGGTCTGTCCGCCGCCATCTATATGGCCAGGGCCAGGTACAAGGTTCTGGTGATGGAAAAAGAAAAAATCGGCGGACAGATTACTATCACCGCTGAAATCGTCAATTATCCGGGCGTGGAGAGAACCAGCGGAAAGGAACTGACTCAATCGATGAAAGAGCAGGCCGAGGCATTCGGAGCGGAGTTTGTTATGGCTGAAGTTCTTGACATGGAGCTTCAGGAGGATATCAAGGTGCTTCACACGACGGCGGGAGAGTACCAGGCCCTTGGCGTAGTGCTTGCTACCGGTGCCAATCCGAGAAAGCTGGGTTTCAAAGGCGAGAAAGAATTTCAGGGCAGAGGCGTGGCATACTGTGCGACCTGTGACGGGGAATTTTTTACAGATATGGAAGTGTTCGTCATTGGCGGCGGCTTTGCGGCGGCGGAGGAAGGAATTTTCCTGACCAAGTATGCAAAAAAGGTAACGATGATTGTCCGGGAGGATGACTTTACCTGTGCCGCGACCATAGCGGATCAGGTAAAAAAAGAAGAGAAGATAACGGTCAGGTTCAATACGGAGATTGTGGAGGCAGGCGGAGAGTCCATGGTTTCCTTCGCCCGTTTCAGAGATAACAGGACGGGGGAAGAATGGACCCGCGAAGCAGGGGAAGACGGAGCGTTCGGAATCTTCATTTTCGCCGGTTATGTACCGAATACCGCCTGGATGGATGGTAAGGTGGACTGTGATAAGCAGGGTTACCTGATTACCGACATGAACCGGAAGACGAATGTGGACGGCGTTTACGGCGCCGGTGATGTGTGCATCAAGAATTTGAGACAGGTCGTAACGGCGGGGGGCGGCGGCGCGGGGGGGGGCGCGCCAAGCTCCGCC
>OBWY01002000.1_pt1 | contig 10592 bp, 11 predicted proteins | sample 1538081 | NCBI WGS metagenome assembly OBWY01 (sample SAMEA2580089, study PRJEB22360) | human gut metagenome | biome: human gut; feature: human-associated habitat; material: faeces | place: Denmark | collected 2008/2010
AAATCCGGCGCTGTTTTCCGTCGGAGACTCCATGTTCCCTGAGGAACATGGTATACTATGACAAACAGACGTCAGGACGAAAGGAGAGTGGCAGCATGGTAAAACGAATATGTCCAATCTGCGATCAGGCGATGAAGGGAAAGCATTATTGTCCTGTTTGCAGAAGTTATGTGAAGAATCCGATTATAATGAACCGGGATTATTATCTGAATGAACGCCATCCGGCTTACGAAACGGACTGTGAATACCATAATCCGGCAATATCCCGGGAACAAAAGCCGCAGATTAAAAAAACGGCTCACGGACAGACGGCAAAGCCCGGGAAAACTGCAGCCAGCCGGAATCAAACCGGGCGCAGGATTCAGCAGAAACAAACCGGGCCGGTTTATACTCCGGCAGGCACTGGGAAAAAGGCCGGGAATCCGGTGACATCGTTTATTTTGATTTTCATTGTCATCATGTTCCTGATTTCTCTTCTGTCTGCCGTTATACCGTTTATGATGTTTGCCCTGTAGAGGAAGACATGCTCTACATAATTTGCTGCAGTTTGGACGAAGGCTGAACTGCAACGAAAGTTGCTGACAGGAGAGGAGAACAGCGATGAAAATTAAAGACATACTGGCAGCCGGCAGTCCCACACTCTCATTTGAAGTATTTCCCCCAAAGGGGGAGGAGGCCTATGAGTCTGTGGAGAAGGCGGCCCTTGAGATTGCAAAACTGAAACCGGCATTTATGAGTGTGACTTACGGGGCAGGGGGAGGAACGAGCCGCTATACGGTCGGGATTGCCTCTGATATACAGCGGGAAACCGGTGTAAATACGCTGGCGCACCTGACCTGTGTTTCCTCGACAAGGAGTGAGGTGAAATCCGTCCTGAAGCAGCTGAGAGAGAAACAAATTGAAAATGTGCTGGCGCTTCGCGGGGACATCCCGGCGGACGGCCCCATAGCAACCGATTACCGCTACGCGTCGGAGCTTATCTATGATATCAAGCAGTTTGATGAAAATCTCTGCATCGGGGCGGCCTGTTATCCGGAGGGCCATGTGGAGTCGGTTAACAAGACGGCGGATATTGAGCATCTGAGGGAAAAAGTTGAAGCCGGCTGTGATTTTGTCACTACACAGATGTTTTTTGATAATAATATACTTTATAATTATCTTTACAGAATCCGGGAAAGAGGCATTACGGTTCCGGTGGTAGCAGGGATAATGCCGGTAACAAACGTAAAGCAGATTAAAAGAATCTGCCAGATGTCGGGTACTTACCTTCCGGCCAGGTTTAAGGCCATCGTAGACCGGTTCGGCGATAATCCCGCAGCCATGAAGCAGGCTGGAATCGCTTATGCCACAGAACAGATTATCGACCTGATTGCCAATCATGTGAACGGGATCCATGTCTATTCTATGAATAAACCGGATGTGGCGGCAAAAATAGGGAACAGTCTGTCGGAAATTCTATAACAGGAGCGTACGGAAAAACAGATGGAAGACAGTATAAAATTAGAAGTAAACCGGAGGGAGGTTTACAGGTATCTTGGACTGGGCCGCCATGAGCCGGATGAGAGAACGGCGCTGCTGGTGGAGGAATCCCTCGTGGAGCTTGAAAATGCGGCGGCACCCAGATTCTTTTCTAGAAGTTACCCGCTCTCGGTTCTTCCGGACGGGAAACTCGATCTTACCTGCTTCCGGGTGGAGAGCAGGGATTTGTCGAGAAACCTGAAAGACTGTGAGGAGGTCATACTGTTTGCGGCAACCCTGGGAACCGGTCCGGATCTGCTGGTGCGCAGGTACAGCCGTCTTGAAATGAGCCGTGCAGTAGTCGTTCAGGCAGCAGCGCCCGGGGCGGGGGCGGGGCGGGCCCCCCGCCATGATCGAAGCGTGGTGCGACAGGAAGAACGGGGAACTGAAAGAAGAAGCGCTCAGGCAGGGAAAGTACCTGCGCCCCAGATTCAGTCCCGGATATGGAGACTTTTCACTGGACTGCCAGAAGGATATAATCAGGGCGCTGGAGGCGGAGAAGACCGTTGGGGTTACCTTGACGGACAGCCTTCTGATGACGCCGTCGAAATCCGTGACGGCAGTGATAGGGGCCGGAAGGAATGAATTCCGGTGTGAATTAAAAGGATGTGAGGTATGCGGCAAAACGGACTGCCTGTACCGGAGAGGTTAAAATATGGCCATTTTAGAGGAACTCAGAGAAAAAATCCTTCTGTTTGACGGGGGAACCGGCAGTCTTTTGCAGGAGGCCGGACTTAAACCGGGGGAATTACCGGAGACATGGAACATCAGTCATCCCGATATTGTGGTAAAGCTGCACAGCGATTATCTGGAAGCCGGCTGTGATATTATAAAGACAAATACGTTTGGTGCGAACCGTTTCAAATACAACAGCGGTACACAGTACAGCCTGAAGGAAATCGTAACGGCAGCGATGGACAATGCCAAATGCGCGGTCAAAAAGGCAGGGCGGGGATATATCGCACTGGATATCGGGCCGACCGGAAAGCTGTTAAAGCCGATGGGACAACTGGATTTTGAGGAGGCTGTTTCAGTATTCAGGGAGGTGGCAGAAACAGGAGCGGAACAGGGTGCCGACCTGATCCTGATTGAAACAATGAGTGACACTTACGAGCTGAAAGCGGCTGTGCTGGCTGCCAAAGAGATCAGCAGCCTGCCTGTTTTTGCAACTGTAATATTCGATGAGAAGGGGAAGATGCTGACCGGCGGTACGCCGCAGACGGCTATCGCTCTTTTGGAAGGACTTGGCGTGGACGCCGTGGGAATGAACTGCGGCCTTGGACCGGTTCAGATGAAACCTCTGGCGGCGGAATTTATCAAATACGCTTCGGTTCCTGTTATTGTAAATCCAAATGCCGGCCTTCCAAGAAGTGAAGGAGGAAGAACCGTATACGACATCGGCCCGGATGAATTTGAGCAGGCGATGGAAGAGATACTTGATATGGGCATTTCCGTTGCCGGCGGCTGCTGCGGAACCACGCCCGGGCATATCAGGCGGCTTAACCGGCTGCGGGCCGGAAGAAGACAGAAGCTGCCACAGGAGAAGCAGAGTACGGTAATTACATCCTATGCGGCGGCGGTTGAGATAGGCGATGATCCTGTAATTATCGGGGAGCGCATCAACCCGACGGGAAAATCGAAATTCAAGCAGGCGCTGCGTGATCATGATCTCGAATTTATCCTCAGGGAAGGCATCTCGCAGCAGGAACGGGGTGCCCATGTTCTGGATGTCAATGTGGGCCTTCCGGAGATTGACGAGCCGTCCATGATGGCGGAGGTAATCCGGGAGCTTCAGGGGATAACGGAGCTTCCTCTTCAGATTGACACGTCGAATACGGAGGCGATGGCCCGGGCTATGCGTGTCTACAATGGGAAACCGCTCCTTAATTCCGTTAACGGAAAGCAGGAAGTGATGGACGCCGTTTTTCCGCTGGTAAAAAGATACGGTGCAGTAGTGGTTGCCCTGACCCTGGATGAATCGGGAATCCCGGAGACAGCGGACGGCAGAATCGCCATAGCAGAAAAAATTTACAGGGAAGCGGCAAAGTACGGGATTGGAAAAAAAGATATCCTGATAGATGCCCTGTGTATGACGATCAGTTCGGATCGGCTCGGGGCGCTTACTACACTGGAGACAGTTAAAAGAGTCAGACAGGAGATGGGTGGCAGGACCATACTTGGCGTATCCAATATATCATTCGGACTGCCTGTAAGAGAAAATATCAACGCCAATTTTTTCACGCTGGCGCTCTATAACGGTTTGAATGCGGCAATCATCAACCCCGGTTCGGAGGCAATGATGTGTTCTTACCACAGCTTCCGTGCCCTGGCTGCACTCGACGAGAACTGCGGAAGTTATATCGAGGCATATAAGAATGCGGCGGCCGGTTCAGGCAGTCCGGCGCCCGGCACATCCGGAAACCGGCTGGGATCTGATACGGCCGGAAGGAAAGCGGAAGCGGCGCCCGGCTCGGGAAACGGCAGGGGGAACAATCCGGCATGGGACGGGGAGGAGGAACGCCTTGCCCTCAGTGTGGAGAAGGGACTCAGGGAGCAGGCGGCACAGTCGGCAAAACAGCTTCTCGCCGAAAAAGAACCGCTGGACGTTATTAACACCTGCATGATTCCGGCCCTGGATCATGTGGGAAAAGGATTTGAAGCGGGAACCGTCTTTCTGCCCCAGCTTCTGATGAGCGCGGAAGCAGCAAAAGCTGCTTTCGATGTAATCAAAGAGAAGATGGCAGAATCAGGCCAGGCCAGGGAGAAGAAGGGAAAAATCATCCTGGCGACTGTTAAAGGCGATATTCATGATATTGGAAAGAATATTGTCAGGGTTCTTCTGGAAAACTACAGCTATGATGTTCTGGATCTGGGAAAAGACGTTGCGCCGGAACAGATCGTCAGGGAAGCGGTCAAACAGCATGTACCGCTGGTCGGACTGAGTGCATTGATGACGACAACTGTCCCCGCTATGAAGGAAACCATTCAAAGACTGAGGCAGGAAGCTCCCTGGACAAAAATAATGGTGGGCGGAGCCGTTCTGACACCGGAATACGCAAAAACAATCGGTGCGGACACATATTGCAGCGACGCGATGGCATCTGTTTCCTATGCGCAGAAGATAATTGCTTAAAATGTATAACAGTTCAGACAGCAAGAGCTGTTACTGAAATGTTATAAAAACTTGTATTTCTGTAAAAATACCATTGTAAAACAGCAGGTGCTGTGATATAATCACGTCATGAAATAAAATTACACGCAGAAGAGGAACGGTGAAATATGGAAGAGGCAAAAAGTGTAATCGGCGTGATATGCTCCTCCTATGATTCATTTTTTGATTCCGAGAAGAAAATTGCAAATTGTATCATGGAGCGCAAACGGGAGGTCGTGGACATGACGGTTGCCGAGCTGGCCCAGGCCAGCGGCGCCAGTGACGCTTCCGTGTCACGATTTTGCCGGAGATGCGGTTTCAAGGGGTTTCATCAATTAAAGATGACTCTGGCCAGGGAGCTGTCCGAGGAATCCCAGGCATCGGTGGGAAATGACATCAGCCGCAGGGATATCGGCCAGTCACTGCAGAATATTCTGGCTAACAAGACGGAAGAAATACGGCAGACGGTGGCCATGATGGATCCCGAAAATCTGGACAGGATCCTGGATATAATACAGAAGGCCAGGATGGTACAGCTTGTGGCGGTTGGAAATACGATACCGGTCGCTTTGGACGCCGCATTCAAGTTTAATCAACTGGGAATCCCGGCTGCGACTGGGACAATTTTAGAAACCCAGACGGCATATGCTTTTAATCTCGGAAAAAAGGATGTTATCATAGCAATTTCCAATTCCGGAGTGTCGAGAAGACTCATCCGGATACTTGAAGGAGCCTCCGGCAACGGGGTGACGGTTATTTCCATCACGAACAACCCGGAATCGCCGGTGGCAAAGCTTTCCGACTATCACATTACAACCGCAACAAGGGAAAAACTGCTGAGAGAAGATTTCCTGTTTTCAAGAGTTCCGGCCACTATGGTGATAGAGATTCTTTATCTTCTTTTATCTGTCAGCATCCGGGGGGCAGAGGAGAATGTCAGGAGGCATGAGACCGCCATTATGGAAGACAAGCAGTTGTAGATAATTGCGGTGGGGACAATACCTTTATGAAATTATGGGAAAGTTACTGTTCACAGGTTGTATTTCGCGAGGTGTTTTCGTGCGCATTTTACACGAAAATCCCGGGTTTCACGGCGCGAAACTGCGTTTTTTTGCAGTTTCTGTGCATCGCGAAGCGTGTTATTGTTTCCACCATGCCGCTTTTTGGCATGGTGTGAACAGTAACATGGGAAATATTTAATGGTGCCTGTACTTGACAGTCAATACAACTTATACTAGAATTTAATTAAACTCAGATAAAAGAACGTAAAGTACTATTAATAAAGACAATAATAGTGAAGGAGAATAAAATATGTTATCAAAAAAATTAACAATCAATAATCCATCAGGTCTTCACTTAAGACCGGCCGGTGTTTTGTCCCAGGCCGCTATGAAATTCAAAAGCGATATTAAGATTGTATGCGGAGAAAAAGAAATTACGGCAAAGAGCGTTTTAAACGTTATGGCGGCAGGTATCAAGTGCGGTACTGAAATCAACCTGATCTGTGACGGACCGGATGAGGAAGAAGCTTTGAAGACTCTTTCTGAAGCGATCGAGAGCGGGCTTGGAGAATAAGCATTGAAAACGGTGAAACAGTTTCATATGTTACACCGCAACAGGAATTAAGCTGAACTGCCGGAGAGTATTGCCACGTAGCGATACTCTCTTTTGCGCTATAAGAAACAGAAAGGGGAATTTTACAATGAAATTCGAAGTCTACGAACACAAAACACAATATTACGAGACGGACCAGATGGGAATCATCCACCATGCCAATTATCTTCACTGGTTTGAAGAGGCGAGGATTGATATAATGGAACAGATGGGCATGGGGTATGATATGATGGAAAAACAGGGAATTATCTGCCCGGTTTTGTCAATCCGCTGTGAATACAAGAGTATGTCACGTTTTGGTGAGACAGTCCAGGTTCTGACCAGCCTGAAAGAATATAACGGGATTAAGATGGCGCTGGAATACACGGTAATTGATAAGGAAACCGCCCAGGTGCGCTGTGTTGGTGAGAGCCGTCACTGTTTCCTGAACCGGGACGGAAGCCCCGTATCCCTTAAGCGCAATTACATTGAAATGGACAAAGCATTCCGTGAATATTCGGATACACAGGGAGAGGAATCATAATTTATGGCTCTGCTGGAACTGGAGTTTTCAATTCTTTATTTTATTCAGGGGCTTCATACGCCGTTCCTGGACCGCTTTATGACAGCCGTCACTTCTCTGGGGGATAAAGGATGGTTTTTTATTGTGCTGGGCATCATTCTTTTTTGTTTTAAACGGACAAGAAAAATGGGGGCGGCTGTGCTGCTTTCACTGGCAGCGGGCGGCCTCATCGGAAATGTGGTTCTGAAAAATCTTGTGATGTGGGATCGGCCCTGCTGGATCGATGAAAGTGTCCGGCTTCTGATACAGAATCCGAAGGACTTTTCCTTTCCCTCCGGACATACCCTGGCCTCTTTTGAGACAGCGGTCAGCATCTTTTTGTATAACAGGAAATGGGGGGTGCCGGTAATCGTCCTGGCGTCGGTTATCGCACTTTCCAGATTATATCTTTTTGTGCATTTTCCGACGGATGTGTTAAGCGGAATGGCCCTTGGAATTTTTATTGGATGGTATGTTCACAGAACTATTGAAAAGTATAATTTTAGTGGTATACTGAGGCTATAAAAATTAAAGAACGCAGAGTAGGCATACAGGCGTCAAGTGTCGGATGAACAGGGAGTTGACATCCGGACGAAGGGGAAATCCCCGCGGCCTGTATCCCGCATCCCGCTGCATCGCTGATAGTATATATCTCCTGATGTGGATCGAGAGTTCTGCAGAAGGAGGTATTTTTTTATGAAGAAACTTGCAACTGTATACCGTGATTCCTGCCGGGAGCTGAAACAGGTCAGGACAATCACAACCGCGGCTATGTTCATGGCTGTTTCCGTCGTACTTGGATACTTTACAATTGAGGCCGGTCCGTATCTGAAAATCGGATTTGGAAGCGTAGTCAACCAATTTGTCTACTTCCTGTTCGGGCCTGTGGTGGGAGGCTTCTACGGCGGAGTTCTGGATTTGGTTAAATATGTGGTTAAACCTACCGGAGCATTTTTTCCGGGATTCACGTTTAACGCCATACTTGCCGGTATCATTTACGGAACATTCCTCTACCAGAGGCCTCTTACATTCAAGAGAACCCTGGCGGTTCACTTCATCGTCATCATGGTCTGCAACGTATTCCTCAACACGCTGTTTCTCAGCATGATGTCCGGTAAGGGCATTCTTGCGTTGATTCCGATGCGTCTGGTAAAGAATATGATCATGTGGCCAATCGATACGGCGCTGTTCTATCTGATTGCGAAGAAGATGGAGGATGCCGGAATTGTGAAGGCAATCCGGAAATTCAGACTGCCGGGTGCGAGAGCGTAAACCGGCGGACTCCCATGTAAATATTACACTAATATTAAATCAACGATAACCTGCACGCGGAGCGTGCAGGTTGCCGCCATCAATTACAGATAATTGAGCGGAATTAAATCCGGTGATATTCTTCCGGGCTTAATTCCGCTCAGTCTTTGTAAATATTAAATAGCGTAAATTTATGCAAAATATACTTAAACATCTACATCAGCCCATATTTATCATCTATCTAACACAAATGGAAGCACTGAGCGGCCACGACAAGGTCCGCACCAGCATCCCGTCCGGCGGCCGTTCCGGCGGCGGCCTCACCTGGTTTCCCCTCTCCCCCCTATTTAGTAATAATATACTGAATAAAACAAGACAAAAATCATAGAATGTGCTAATATAATAAACAGGCTTTGGGAAATACTTATCACAGGGCGTGTGACGGAACACCGTCCTGCAAAGCATTCCTGAAAAAATTGAAAGCAAAATTTATCAGGCAAGGAGATATGGCAATGAGCGAAAATTGTAACCACAACTGCAGCAGCTGCAGCGAAAATTGTGAAAGCCGTACTGCGGAGAGCTTTTTAGAACCGTTAAATCCACAGAGCACAGTCAAAAAAGTAATCGGCGTAGTTAGCGGAAAAGGCGGAGTAGGAAAATCACTGGTGACTTCCCTGATGGCATGTAAGATGAGAGCAAAAAATTACCGTACTGCGATTCTGGATGCCGATATCACGGGGCCGTCCATTCCAAAGGCATTCGGTATCCATGAGACGGTAAGGGTTTCCGACGATAATCTGATGATGCCGGGAGTGAGCGCGACAGGCATAGAGATATTGTCCGCTAATATGATTCTGGAGAATGAGACGGATCCGGTGATCTGGAGAGGCCCGATTGTGGGAGGCGTGATTAAACAATTCTGGGGAGAGGCTCTCTGGAAAGATATTGATTTCATGTTTGTGGATATGCCTCCGGGAACCGGAGATGTGCCGCTGACCGTATTCCAGTCGCTTCCGCTGGCCGGAATCATCATTGTTACTTCACCGCAGGAGCTGGTATCGATGATAGTGGCAAAAGCCGTTAACATGGCTAAAAAGATGGATATCCCGATTCTGGGTCTGGTTGAGAACATGAGCTATCTGGAATGTCCTGACTGCGGAAAGAGAATCTCCGTGTTCGGTGAGAGCCGTATCGGGGAGACCGCCAAAGAATATGGAATCCCGGTACTCGCCCAGATTCCGATTAATCCTCAGATTGCGGAACGCGTTGACCAGGGAGTGGTAGAATATATTGAGACGCCATGGCTGGATCAGGCGGCTGAGGCAGTTGAGGGATTGATTAAATAGATAACGCTGCTGAGTCCTCGTAACAGTTCATACTGTCTGAACTGTTACGAGTTTTTTGTCCCGCCGGACGTCGGCTATGGGACGGAGGACTCATTTACGCCGCTTACGCCAGTCCGCCGGCTGCCGTTTTGCCCGTTTATTTACTCAGTAGCTTTCTTAAATCTCTCAAAATAGGAAAGCTGCACTTTTTTCCACAAATCCGTGGCTTTTCCGCCCACGGGCTGTCCGTCTATCTCACTGGCAATCAGGCCCAGCCGGGAAGAACTGGATACGATGACTTCGTCGGCATTCATCATCTCTTTAACCGTAAAAGGACGTTCGTCCACGGGAACTCCCAGTTTTTTACATTGTTCAATCAGGTGCATCCTGGAGATGCCCGGAAGTATATAGTGATCGGTTGGGTGTGTGATGAACACGCCGTCCTTTAAAATGGAGATATTACAGGAGGAGCATTCCGTCACGATGTCGCCCCTGTGGAATACACATTCGTCACAGCCGGCCTCGTGGGCTTTCTGATAGCCCATGACGTTGGGAATCAGGTTCAGTGTTTTGATATTGCAGTGAAGGAATCTGGTATCTTCCTGGGTGATGAGTTTCATGGTTTTTGACGGTGCGGCCAGGGAACCCGGCTTCAGCATGATCCAGAGATTTGGTTTGGAAGGCGGCTCCGGGAAGGAGTGGATCCGGATGGCCGTTCCTCTTGTCAGCTGCCAGTAGACGAAAATCTCCGAGTCGTCCATCTCTTTCAGCAGAGATTTAAGAATTTCAGCCAGTTCTTCACGGGAATAAGGAACCTCCATCTTAAGAAGGCCCGCACTGTTGTAAAAACGGTCCAGGTGGGCGTCCAGGGCAAAGATTTTACCGTTCCTGGCCAGTGTGGCGTCATATACACCGTCTCCAAAGTAGCAGACCCTGTCATTCATCGGGATCATCATTTCTTCCAATGGTCCGTAAGTTCCGTTGTAATAGCCTAGATATTTCATAGCAACCTCCTGTGTATTATTTTAGTAAGCTCAGTGAATTGCGAAACTGCTGATCTGAGCATACCACAGGCGGCTTATGTTTGTAAATGGTTACTGTTCACACGCGGGGCATTTGCTGCAGCATAATGGAGATTTAACTGAGGTTGGAGGACGCGTCCGGAACGGACCATGTCCGGTGTGGTGAGGGG
>OBWY01002006.1_pt1 | contig 10558 bp, 7 predicted proteins | sample 1538081 | NCBI WGS metagenome assembly OBWY01 (sample SAMEA2580089, study PRJEB22360) | human gut metagenome | biome: human gut; feature: human-associated habitat; material: faeces | place: Denmark | collected 2008/2010
AGGTCTGATTCACTGAACTTACAGGCATTTGCCTTTTTGATATAGATTAAGAATGGAAATGGGAATTTCCAGGAATCATAAGATAATTGGGAAAGACAGAGGTTACGTATGAAAAGGTGGATAGCAGCAGGCATATTAATCCTTGCAATGACAGGATGTTCCCGGTATGAACCGGCAAAGGAGATGACCAGAGCCCAGGAGGAGTCTGTGCAGTCTGAGGCATCAGGGGCCCAGAACGGGCAGGAGACCCAGGAGGCTGATTCCCAGGTCATTACCATTTCCACATATCCGCCCAGAAACCCGGTAAAGGTAAAGGGCATCTATGTATCCGCCTATGTAGCCGGTACCGGTGATATGATGGATAAGATCATTGAGGAGATCGACAGGACAGAGCTCAATGCAGTGGTCATTGATGTGAAGGATGACCAGGGAAGGATCACCTATGCCATGGATTCCCCTACGGTAAATGAGATAGGGGCCTGCCAGGTTTTTATCCAGGACATGCCTGCGCTTATGGCAAAGCTTAAGGAGCATGGAATCTATACCATAGCCAGGGTAGTGGCGTTCAGGGACCCCTATCTTGCAGAACAGAAGCCCGAGTGGAGCCTGCATGTGGCTGACGGCAAGATTTACCGGGATAATAAAGGCCTTGCATGGGTAAATCCTTATAAGAAGGAAGTCTGGGATTATCTGATTGAGGTGGGGAAAAAGGCAGGCGAAGCGGGATTTGATGAGATTCAGTTCGACTATATCCGGTTTGCCGTGGACAAGACCATGAATGATGTTGTTTTTGACGACGCGGATACCCAGGGACGCAATAAGACCCAGGCTATTACAGAATTCATAGGCTATGCCCATGATGAGCTGGCAAAGGAAGGACTCTTTGTGTCGGCCGATGTATTCGGCACCATTATGCGCAGCGAGGAGGATGCGGCTGCCGTGGGCCAGGAATATGAGGACATGGCGGAGCAGCTGGATTATATATGCCCCATGATTTATCCATCCCACTACGGGCCGGGAAATTTTGGAATAGAGTATCCGGATACCCAGCCGTATGATACAATATTAAATGCATTGAATGGTTCCAGGGAGCTTCTGGCCGCATCCGCAAAGGAGGATGCGCCGCAGGCCGTGGTAAGGCCGTGGCTTCAGGACTTTACTGCGTCCTATCTGGAACATTATATTAAATATGGCGATGAACAGGTGAGGCAGCAGATACAGGCTGTCTACGATGCAGGCTATGACCAGTGGATTCTCTGGGATGCAGGGGTCAGTTATCACTACGGCGGGCTGCTTACTCCGGAGGAAGCAGAGGAAGAGGACCAGCGTATATCCCAGTCCAGGGCGGCGCTGGAGACAGAGAGGGACGCTGCAGAGAACGTTCCGGCAGAGACAGTCCCGGCAGAGAACGTTCCGGTAGAGACTGTCCCGCCAGAGAACGTTCCTCCAGAGACTGTCCCGCCGGCAGGCGCAGCCCGGTAAAACGGCATGCCGGAAAACGAAAAAGCATCTGAATATAGGGCCATATGAAAAGGATGGTGACAGGTATTGTTTGATTTAGAGGAAGAACTGAAGAAACTCCCGGCCAGTCCGGGAGTTTATCTTATGCACAATGACAGGGATGAGATTATATATGTGGGCAAGGCCATCAGCCTTAAGAACCGGGTCAGGCAGTATTTCCAGAGCAGCAGGAATAAGACGGCCAAAATTGAACAGATGGTGTCCCATATTGCATGGTTTGAATATATCCTGACAGATTCCGAGCTGGAAGCCCTGGTGCTGGAGTGCAACCTGATTAAGGAGCACAGGCCGCGGTACAACACCATGTTAAAGGATGACAAAAGCTATCCTTATATCAAGGCAACCATGGGGGAGGATTTTCCCCGCCTTCTGTTTGCCAGGGACATGAAGAAGGACGGCAGAAGCCGTTACTTTGGTCCTTATACCAGCGCCGGGGCTGTAAAGGACACTCTGGATTTGATACACAAATTGTACCGGATCAGGACCTGCAACCGGAATCTGCCAAAGGATACGGGAAAGGAGCGGCCGTGTCTCAATTACCACATCAAGCAGTGCGACGCCCCGTGCCAGGGTTATATTTCCAGGGAGGAATACCAGTCCAACTTTAACCAGGCCCTGGACTTTTTGAACGGCAGATTCGACCCTCTCATAAAGAACCTCCAGGAAAAAATGCAGACTGCTTCGGACAATCTGGAGTTTGAGCGGGCTATTGAGTACCGGGAGCTGCTAAACAGCGTGAAGCAGGTGGCGCAGAAGCAGAAGATTACCAGCAGCGGCATGGAGGACCGGGACATCGTGGCCATGGCCAGGGATGAGAGAGACGCGGTGGTACAGGTGTTCTTTATCCGGGAGGGCAAGCTGATTGGCAGGGACCATTTTCATATATCGGCTGCCACGGCGGAAAATGAGGGCGAGATTCTGGACAGCTTTGTAAAGCAGTTCTATGCAGGCACACCATTTATTCCAAGGGAACTGTGGCTCCAGCATCCTTTGGGGGATGAGGAGGTCATCAGCCAGTGGCTGTCCGCCAAACGGGGACAGAAGGTAAGGCTGGTGGTTCCGAAAAAGGGAGAGAAGGAACGCCTGGTGGAGCTGGCAGCCAGGAATGCAGCCCTGGTGCTGTCCCAGGATAAGGAGCGGATTAAGAAAGAGGAGCTTCGCACCATCGGGGCCATCAACCAGATTGGAGAGCTTATTGGAATCGGGGGCATCCGGCGCATGGAGGCGTACGATATCTCCAATACAAGCGGTGTGGAGTCCGTGGGTTCTATGGTGGTTTACGAGGACGGCAGGCCAAAGCGTAGCGATTACAGAAAATTCCGCATCAAGACAGTCCAGGGTCCCAATGACTATGCGTCTATGGAAGAGGTGCTGACGCGCAGGTTTTCCCACGGTATGAGGGAGACAGAGGAGCTGAAGGAAAAGGGCGCTGATTTAAGCATGGGAAGTTTTACCAGGTTTCCGGACCTGATCATGATGGACGGCGGCAGAGGACAGGTAAACATTGCCCTGGAGGTCCTTGATAAGCTGGGGCTTTCCATACCGGTCTGCGGTATGGTGAAGGATGATAACCACAGAACCAGGGGACTCTACTATAATAATGTGGAGATTCCCATTGACCGTCACTCCGAAGGGTTCAGGCTTATCACCAGGATTCAGGATGAAGCCCACCGTTTTGCCATTGAATACCACAGGAGCCTCAGGGGAAAGGGGCAGGTAAAATCCATACTGGACGACATTCCAGGGATTGGGCCGGCCAGGAGAAAGGCCCTTATGCGCCATTTTAAGGATATAGAGGCGGTGAGAAGCGCTTCCGTGGAAGAACTGGAACAGACGCCGCAAATGAACCGCAGGTCGGCCGAATCCGTATACCGCTTTTTTCATGGGGATAAGGAAAGTGACAGGACCGGTGGCCAGGCCGTTTTACAGACCAATGAAAAGCCCGGTACCAGCGCAGGCACGGATGACGGGGCAAAAACGAACTCCCAAATTATGGAAACACAATGATAAAAATACATGACAACCGAACTAAATTATGATAGTATGATAGAAGTTAAACGAGAAGCGAAACCAGGTCAAGGGGGTATTATCATGCATGGAGTAACCATATCGGAATTAATCAAGAAGATGAAGCTTAAAAACACCACGCCGGAGATTGACACGGACAAGATTGTGCTGACGCATCCGGATGTGAACCGTCCGGCACTGCAGCTCACGGGATTCTTTGATCATTTTGACAGGGAGCGGGTTCAAATCATCGGATACGTAGAGCAGGCATATATTAATACCATGGACCAGGAGCAGAAGCGCCGGATGTACGATAAGCTCACATCCAGCCAGATTCCATGTCTGGTGTTCAGCCGCGACCAGGAGCCGGATGAGGACCTTCTGGAATTCTGTAATTACTATGGCGTTCCCTGCCTTGTGTCTGATAAGACCACCTCTGCCCTGATGGCAGAAATCATCCGCTGGCTCAACGTAAAGCTGGCTCCCTGCATCAGTATCCACGGCGTGCTGATTGATGTATTCGGTGAAGGTGTGCTGATTATGGGAGAAAGCGGCATCGGCAAGAGCGAGGCTGCCCTGGAACTGATTAAGAGGGGACACCGTCTGGTGACGGATGACGTGGTGGAGATACGCAGAGTCAGCGATGATACCCTGATAGGAAGCGCCCCTGACATCACCAAGCATTTTATCGAACTGCGGGGCATCGGCATCATTGATGTAAAGACCCTGTTCGGTGTGGAGAGCGTTAAGGATACCCAGTCCATCGACATGGTCATCAAGCTGGAGGACTGGAGCAAGGATAAGGAATACGACAGGCTGGGCCTGGAAGACCAGTACACCGAGTTTTTAGGCAACCAGGTGGTCTGCCATACCATTCCCATCCGTCCGGGACGCAACCTGGCTATTATCGTGGAGTCCGCGGCCGTCAACTACCGCCAGAAGAAGATGGGCTACAATGCAGCCCAGGAGCTGTACAACCGGGTACAGGCCAATTTGGGAAAGGGCCAGGAAAATTAGTCGTAAGCGAGGAATGTATTTTGAATCTGGAACATATGTTGAAAGAGGTGCTTGTATCAGAAGGCGCAGTGTGCCGATTCATGGAACCCATGAGCAGCCACACCACCTTCCGCATCGGGGGGCCGGCTGAAGCCTATGTATGCCCCGGCAATGAAGATGAGCTGGGAAAGGTCATCTGCATGTGCAGGGAACATGACATTCCCTGGAACGTACTGGGGAATGGCAGCAATCTCCTGGTCAGCGACAGGGGAATCAAGGGCGTGGTCATTGCCATGGAAGGAAACTGGTGTTATGCCGGGGCAGAGGGAAGCGTTATACGTGCGGGGGCAGGTGAACTGCTGGGCCGTGTGGCCCGTGTGGCCCTGGACCACTGCCTGACCGGTATGGAATTTGCCGCAGGCATACCCGGCAGCGTAGGCGGTGCCCTGGTGATGAACGCGGGGGCCTATGGCTCTGAGATAAAGAATATCCTCAAATCAGCCAGGGTCATGACAAATGAAGGAGAGGTGCTGGAGCTTTCCGTGGATGAGCTGGAGCTGGGATACCGCACCAGCTGTATCCCACACAGGGGCTATACGGTGCTGGAGGCATCCTTTCAGCTGGAACCGGGGGACCAGGAAGCCATTGAGGCCCGGATGAAGGAACTGGCAGCCAGACGGAGGGAGAAACAGCCCCTGGAATATCCCAGCGCAGGCAGTACCTTCAAACGTCCCCAGGGATACTTTGCGGGCAAGCTCATTGAGGATGCCGGCCTCAGGGGATACGGCATGGGCGGTGCCAGGGTATCGGAGAAGCACTGCGGTTTTGTGATCAACGGCGGAAACGCTACTGCGTCCGATGTAATGGCCCTGTGCGGTCATATCAGAAAGACGGTGATGGAACAATCCGGTGTGGAGCTTGAGATGGAAGTGAAGCGCTGGGGGGAATTCTGATTTGGAATGCTAATTTTACGTAACTGAGGTGGATGGATGAAGCTTGTAATTGTAACCGGAATGTCCGGGGCAGGCAAGACAATTGCACTGAAAATGCTGGAGGATTTGGGCTTTTACTGTGTGGATAACCTGCCCATATCTCTGGTGGATAAATTTGCCCAGCTGGCAGCGGCCGGCAGCGACATCAGCCAGGCCGCCCTGGGCATAGACATCCGCAGCGGTGAGGAACTGAGCCAGCTGGATGCTGTTTTAAGGGGATGGAAGGAACTGGGGATGGATTACCAGATTCTGTTCCTGGATGCCAATGACGGGGTTCTGATTAAGCGGTATAAGGAAACACGCCGCAGCCATCCCCTGGCCGGGACAGGCGAATTGAAAAGGAGAGGGTCAAGCTGGCTTTTCTCAAAAAGGACGCGGACTTCATCATTGACACCAGCAAGCTCCTTACCAGAGAGCTGCGGCAGGAGCTGGAAAAGATATTCCTCAAACACCAGGAGTACTGCAACATGTTTGTCACGGTTCTTTCCTTTGGCTTTAAGTACGGCATTCCGGAGGATGCGGACCTGGTGTTCGACGTGCGTTTTCTGCCCAATCCCTACTATTCGGAGGACCTGCGCCTGCTGACAGGGGAGGACCAGTCTGTCCGGGATTATGTGATGCAGGGAGGCACTTGCGCCCAGTTTCTGGACAAGCTCTATGACATGATGGATTTCCTCCTGCCTAATTATATCAATGAAGGAAAGAACCAGCTGGTGGTGGCAGTTGGCTGTACCGGAGGCAAGCACCGCTCCGTGACGGTTGCCAGGGCCCTTTGCGCCCACCTGACTGCCAGGGCCGAATACGGCATTAAAATAGAACACAGGGACATCGACAAAGACAATAAAAGGAAGTAGCGGACATGTCATTTTCTTCCAGCGTAAAAGACGAGCTGTCCAGGCAGATGCCTGGGGCGCGCCACTGCCAGATAGCAGAGACAGCAGCAATCCTGAGCCTGTGCGGAAGGGTAAAGATATCAGCCTCAGACCATTTTTGGATTGAAATCCATACGGAAAATGTGGCAGTTGCAAGAAAGTACTTTACATTATTGAAAAAAACATTTAATATAAGAACTGATGTCTCGATTCGCAGTGGAATAAATCCCGGACGGAGCAGGACATACATCGTAGCAGTCAGGGAACATGAGGAAGCCCTCAAGGTCCTGCAGGCAGTGAAGCTCATCAATTCCCAGGGGGAAATTGGTGAAAATCTTTCCCTGATCCGGAATGTGGTGCTTCAGAATGCCTGCTGCAGACGGGCTTTCATACGTGGCGCCTTCCTGGCGGCCGGTTCCATCAGCGCCCCGGAGAAGTTCTACCACTTTGAAATCGTGTGTCCCACCGAGCCAAAGGCGGAGCAGCTTAAGAACATCATTGCCACCTTTGATATCGAGGCCAAAATAGTGCCCAGGAAGAAGTACTATGTGGTCTATATCAAGGAGGGCAGCCAGATTGTGGACATCCTTAATGTGATGGAGGCCCCGGTATCCCTTATGGAGCTGGAGAATATCCGCATTGTCAAGGAGATGAGGGGCAGCGTAAACCGTCAGGTCAACTGCGAGACTGCCAATATCAATAAGACTGTGTCAGCTGCGGTGAAACAGATAGAAGACATCCGTTTCATTCAGTCTGTTGCCGGTCTTTCGGGTCTGCCTGAGAGTCTTCAGGAGATGGCCCGCATACGGCTGGAACGGCCGGAGGCGACCTTGAAGGAATTGGGGGAGGCCCTGGAACCGCCTGTGGGTAAATCAGGCGTGAACCACCGTTTGAGGAAATTAAGCCTTGTGGCTGAAGAGCTGCGGCAGCAGTTTCCAGACCGTAATACATCAAGTTTGCAATAGTTTTATCAAGTACGAATCAGTACGGGCACCTGAATGGCAGTCGGGATGCGGCCAGATTGGAACATGACCATTGGAACGTATCAGGGGCTGTGAACCATTCAAAGGAATGAGGAGGATTATTATGGTAAAGAAATTGATTACAGTTGAATTGGCATCAGGACTTGAGGCGAGACCGGCAGCTATGCTTGTGCAGTTAGCCAGTCAGTACGAAAGCGCGATTTACCTGGAAGCAGAGGCAAAGCGTGTGAATGCCAAGAGCATCATGGGAATGATGACTCTCTGTCTGACCGCAGGTGAATCCATTTTGGTGGAAGCCGACGGAAAAGATGAGGAGGCAGCTGTAACTGAAATTGAGAAGTATCTGAAAAACCAGTAACTACCAGTCCGTTTGTTTGGAGAGATAGATAATGGGAATCAGGCAGGACTTGCCTGGTTCTCTTTTCTTTTATCTGTATTTATGATAAACTGTTACTCGAATGATACCGCAAGGATAAGGAGAGAATAGGGAATGGCATTTACCCATTTGCACGTCCATACGGAATACAGCCTTTTGGACGGCTCCTGTAAAATCAGGGAGCTGACAGCCAGGGCAAAGGAGCTTGGCATGGACAGCATGGCTGTCACGGACCATGGCGTGATGTATGGAGTCATTGATTTTTATAAAGCTGCCAGGGAGGCCGGCATCAAGCCCATACTGGGATGCGAGGTCTATGTGGCTCCGGGCTCCCGCTTTGACAGGGAGACGGTAAGCGGTGAGGACCGTTATTACCACCTGGTGCTGCTGGCAGAGAACAACAAAGGTTATGAAAACCTGATGAAAATTGTGTCCAAGGGGTTTGTGGACGGATTTTACTATAAACCCAGGGTGGACTATGAGGTGCTGCGGACCTACCATGAGGGAGTCATTGCCCTCAGCGCCTGTCTGGCAGGGGAGGTGCAGCGCTGCCTGACCAGGGGAATGTATGAGGAGGCAGTCAGGGCATCTGAAAAGTATGTGGATATTTTCGGAAAGGACAACTTCTTCCTGGAGCTCCAGGACCACGGCCTGCCGGACCAAAAGCTGGTAAACCAGGGCCTTATGCGCATGAGCAGGGACACGGGCCTTAAGCTGGTGGCTACCAACGATATCCACTATACCTTTGCCGAGGATGAGAAGGCCCATGATATCCTTCTGTGCATCCAGACCGGCAAGAAGGTGGCGGATGAGGACAGGATGCGCTACGAGGGAGGACAGTACTACTGTAAGTCCGAGGAGGAAATGCGGGCTCTGTTCCCCTATGCGCCTGAGGCCATTGAAAACACCCATATGATAGCGGAGCGCTGCAATGTGGAGATTGAGTTCGGGGTTACCAAGCTTCCTAAGTATGAGGTGCCTGAGGGTTTTGACTCCTGGAGCTACTTAAACCATCTGTGCCGGGAGGGCTTTAAGACCCGCTATCCGGACGATGACGGCACACTGAGCAGCCGGCTGGACTATGAGCTGGATGTTATCCGCTCCATGGGATACGTGGATTATTTCCTGATCGTGTGGGATTTTATCAACTATGCCCGATCCCAGGATATCATCGTGGGGCCTGGGCGGGGGTCTGCTGCCGGGAGCATTGTGAGCTACACACTGGGAATCACCAACATTGATCCGGTGCGCTATAATCTTCTCTTTGAGCGTTTCCTGAACCCGGAGCGCGTGTCAATGCCCGATATTGATATTGACTTTTGTTATGAGCGGCGCCAGGAGGTAATTGACTACGTGGTGCGCAAGTACGGCAAGGACCAGGTGGTGCAGATTGTCACCTTTGGTACCCTGGCTGCCAAGGGTGTTGTCCGGGATGTGGGGCGTGTGCTGGATTTGCCATACTCCCTGTGCGACACCATTGCCAAGATGATTCCAGGGGATCTGGGGATGACGCTGGATAAGGCCCTGACCATGAATCCGGATCTTAAAAAGGCCTACAATGAAGATGAGCAGGTCCATTATCTCATCGACATGTCCAGGCGTCTGGAGGGACTGCCCAGGCATACCTCCATGCATGCAGCAGGGGTAGTGATTGGCAGCCGGTCCATAGACGAGTTTGTCCCTCTGTCCAGGGCCTCTGACGGCACCATCACCACCCAGTTTACCATGACAACCATCGAGGAGCTGGGACTTCTCAAAATGGACTTTCTGGGGCTGCGGACCCTGACGGTGATCCAGAACGCGGTGCGGCTGGCTGAGAAGGATTACGGCATAACCATTGACATTGACCACATTGATTTTGACGATAAGAAGGTGCTTGAATCCATCGGAACAGGCAGGACCGAGGGCGTGTTCCAGCTGGAAAGCGCGGGGATGAAGAGCTTCATGAAGGAGCTTAAGGCGGAGAACCTGGAGGATATCATAGCAGGCATCTCCCTGTACCGTCCGGGCCCCATGGATTTTATACCCAAATATCTGAAGGGCAAGAACGACAGGGCTTCCATCACCTATGACTGCCCCCAGCTGGAGCCCATATTAAGCCCCACCTATGGATGTATCGTGTACCAGGAGCAGGTTATGCAGATTGTGCGTGATTTGGCCGGATACACCATGGGACGCAGCGATCTGGTGCGCCGCGCCATGAGTAAGAAAAAGACGTCGGTCATGGAAAAGGAGCGCCAGAACTTTGTTTACGGCAGCCAGTCGGAAGGGGTTAAGGGCTGTGTGAACAATGGGATTGACGAGAAGACCGCAAACCATATCTACGATGAGATGATTGATTTTGCTAAATATGCCTTCAACAAGTCCCACGCAGCGGCTTACGCGGTGGTGTCCTACCAGACAGCGTATCTGAAATACTATTATCCCAGGGAGTTTATGGCCGCCCTCATGACATCGGTCATGGACAATGTAAGTAAATTTTCCGAGTATGTGCTGACCTGCCGCCGCATGATGGGTATTCCCGTGCTGCCGCCGGATATCAACGAGGGCGAGAGCGGCTTCTCCGTGTCAGGGGACGCTATCCGTTACGGCCTGTCCGCCATCAAGAGCGTGGGCAAACCCGTGACAGAGGTAATCCTGGCGGAGAGGGAGAGAAACGGTCCCTTCCGTTCCATGGAGGATTTTGTGGGACGCATGAGCATGAAGGAAGTAAACAAGCGAACCCTGGAAAATTTCATCAAGTCAGGCGCTCTGGATACCCTGCCCGGAACCAGGCGCCAGAAGATGGCGGTGGCGCCCACCATGCTGGAG
>OBWY01002007.1_pt1 | contig 10545 bp, 8 predicted proteins | sample 1538081 | NCBI WGS metagenome assembly OBWY01 (sample SAMEA2580089, study PRJEB22360) | human gut metagenome | biome: human gut; feature: human-associated habitat; material: faeces | place: Denmark | collected 2008/2010
GGGGACGGTTGGCAGCGATACCGTTGGCGCAAAGCTGGCCCTGACGATACGACGAGAAAAAGTTCACCAGGCCGACCAAGATACCCAAACCGAAGATAGCGGCCGCCTGCAGCATCGTAACCGAATCGGTCAGGTAATTCATGATAAGGAAGAGCGAGGCAAAGCCATAAAGACCCTGCGAAGCGGGCAGACCCGACAGGATGATGTAGTTACCGAAGGCATTCGGGTTCTTCTTCATCGCACCGACTGCGGCGTTGCCCGCGATGGTAGTGCCGTAGCAACTGCCTACGGCCGCCAGAGTAAACATGATGGCCATACCGAGATAGCCCAACGTAATAGGTTCCATAAATCGAATTTTGTTTTAGTTGTTAATATTGATTATCATTTAGTTTATTCGTTTTTCAACGGGGTGAAGACGCGCGTTGCGGCCTCGAACCCGGCGTTCTTGTAGAACTCCACGAACGTCAGACGCAGCGGATGCACCACCGACGAGAGAACGCACATGAAGAGGTTGATGCCGTGTCCCAGCAGCAGGATCAGCAACATCACGAGCTGCTTCACGACCGGAATATCGGGACTCATACCAACGGCCAACTGGTTGAAGACCATCGCCAGAATACCACCCGAAAGGCCGATGGCGAACAGACGGATGTACGACAGCAGATCGCCCACCAGCCCCGACACATTATTATAGGTATTCCAGATACCGAGTCCGAAGTTCACGAAGATATTCTTGCCCGGCGAATTGAAGAAGAACATCAGCACCAGGCCGACGCCCAGGATCACCAGATAAGCGACCGAATGGAACGTGAAGCCCACGCTCTCGGGCAACAGGAACGCAGCAGCACTATCGACCAGCACGATGATCCAGCCGATCAGCCCCAGCGCATAGCGCAGGCCGAAGCTGCGGGCCGTGACATAAGCGTTGATCATCATGGCAAAAAGCACCTGCACGGCACCCAGTCCGATCGAAAGCGGGAAGAGGATGTCCGGTGTCAGCAGGTGATCGCGCAGGCTGCCCAGCCACTCCCATTCGGAAAGCTGCAATCCGAAGAACGAGCCCGACATCAGGCCGAAGACCATGCCCGAAAATCCGCACAGCATCGTCAGCATACCGATCTCCTTCATGGCTGAACTCCCCTTCTTGCGACCCAGCATCACTGCGGCCAAACCGCCCAGCATGATGACCAGTCCGTAACCGCCCTCGGCCATACAGAAGCCGAAGAAGATCATATAGAAAGGCGCGAAGAAGCGTGTCAAATCGATCGTGCCGTATTTGGGCAGCGCATACATCGCGCCGATCACCTCGAACAGATGGGCGAAGGGACGGTTGCGCAGCTTCACCGGGGTATTGTCCTCGGGGGTCGGCGTACTCTTCAGGAAAATCAGATTGGGGTATTCGGCCAGCAGAGCATCTACCTTCGCGGAATCGGACTCCTCGGCCCACCCCTCCAGAATAACCAGCGTACCGTCGGCTTCAGGCTGCGCAGTATTCTTCACGCGAATCTCTTCCAACTTCCGCTTGAGCTCGATCCCATGCCGGCGGATCGCCTCCACCGAAAGAGCCGCACGGGAAAATTCCCGATCCAGCTCCGCGAGCTTCCTGCGAGCCTCGGCGATCTGGGCTTCGGCCTGACGACAGTCCATCGTCGGCGCCTTGACCTCCTGCGCATCGAGCACCACCTCCTCGCCCGGCCGGGTCACGACCACGAAGTAATCGAAGGTTTCACCCTCGTGCACCAGAGCGATCGTATAACGCTCCGACCACGCCTCGATATCCTTCTCGTAAGCCGCACGGCTGGTGAAGAAATAGCGCAACACCACGCCCTTGTCCGCTAACTTGCGAAGCGTATCGACCGAAAAATCGCCCCAGGGACGCAGCTCGTCGGCGGTTTTCTGCAAGCGTGCGATCTCCGAACGGAGCGCCGCTGCCTGCTGCGTAGCGGCCATGTAGCGGTCGAAAGCCTCGCCGCCGTCGGCGATGGGCTGCTCGTCCTTGACAAAGCGCTCGTCCTCCAAGAATCGTTTCAGGGTCTCGACCGCCTTGTGATGGTTGTCGATCGTAAGCAGCAGCTGACGGTCTTCGTCCGAAGGCTCCCAACCCGTAGTGGTGATATCGACCAGCCCCAGGCCGCGCAGCTTCTCGATGAAGTCGCTGCTCTGACCCGCATAGAGTACCAGGTCGTATTTCGACATTCTCGCTATCATAACATCGCGCCCTCCCCGGCTTGCTGTTGTTTGGTTTTCACGATCTTCTGAGCCGACTTGGAGAGGTTCTCCTCATCCTCCATGAAGCGTTTGATCTTGCGTATGGCATCCTCGTACCCGGGTATCTGCACCTTTTCGTAGAGGTTTACCTTCTGAGTAGTCTTGCGGCGTGCGAAATCCAGCAACTCCATCTTGCGGTTGAACACCTCGAACTCGATACCCAGGCGCGCGAGGCGCTTGAGAATATCGACTCCGTCGGCGAACCACACGGGAGCCGAGAAGAGGTCGTAATCCTTCTCCTCGAAACGGATGTCCTGCAACACCGGCGTACGCACGCCCGCGATCTTCTGCTCCGCAAGATCGACGTCGGCGATGCGCAGCAGGTCCGCATCGAACTCACCCCACAGGGAAACCATGTAGTCGTACTGCGCCGTAAGCGCGTCCAACTGCCGTCGGAAATCCTGTGCGGTGTCCTTCGCCTTCTTCACTTCGGAACGCAGGGCCGACTCCTTACTCTTGATCGTAGGGAGCGCCTTCTGCCGCATTTTCAGCTGTTTTCCGAGTTCGCCCAGCGAGGTCTTGTTATATTGGAATTTTATAGCCATTCTGTTTGAGTTGAATTGCTCTACTCGGTTTTAGGCCAGTATTTCTCCACCAGTTCGCTCTTGATAGCCACCTCTTCCTTCGAGAAGTATTTGGCGAAGAGCTCCCACGCCGTGTCGAGCATCTGCGTAATTTCGATATTGACGTCGATCGCCAGCAGTTTCTCCGAATAGTCGTAAGCGAACTTGAGCGCACGCTCGTCGTAGTCCGAAAGGTCGAAGCCGTTCTCCAGTTTGGTCTTGGCATTGGCCGCATCGGCGTAGAGACGCACGGCGGCGTTCATCACCTGCGGATGATCCTCGCGGGTCTTCTTGCCGATCACCAACTGTTTCAGACGCGACAGCGAACGGAACGGATCGACGATAACCTTACCCGTGTCCGAATCGTTGCGCAGGAACAACTGACCCTCGGTGATGTAACCCGTATTGTCGGGGATGGCGTGCGTGATGTCGCCGCCCGAAAGGGTCGTCACCGCGATAATGGTGATCGAGCCGCCGTTGGGCAACTGCACGGCCTTCTCGTAGATCTTCGCCAGGTCGGAGTAGAGCGAACCGGGCATCGAGTCCTTCGAAGGAATCTGATCCATACGGTTCGATACGATGGCCAGCGCATCGGCGTAAAGGGTCATGTCCGTCAGCAGCACCAGCACCTTTTCACCCTTATCGACGGCGAAATATTCGGCGGCGGTCAAGGCCATGTCCGGCACGAGCAGACGCTCCACCGGGGGATTCTCCGTGGTATTGACGAACGAAACGATGCGATCGAGCGCACCGGCGTTTTCGAACACCTGCTTGAAGTAGAGGAAGTCGTCGTTCGACAGACCCATGCCGCCCAGGATGATCTTGTCGGCCTTGGCACGCAGGGCCACATTGGCCATCACGGCGTTATAGGGCTGATCCGGATCGGCGAAGAAAGGAATCTTCTGGCCCGTCACGATCGTATTATTGAGGTCGATGCCGGCGATACCCGTGGCGATCAGCTCCGACGGCTGGATGCGGCGGAACGGATTCACCGTCGGACCGCCGATTTCGCGGGCTTCGCCCTCGATCTGCTCGCCGCCCTCGATAGGCTCGCCGTAGGCGTTGAAGAAACGGCCCGCCAGGTTATCCGAAACGCGCAGCTTCGGGGGTTCGCCGTGGAAAATTACCTCCGAATCGGTGGTAATACCCTCCGTGCCCGCGAAAACCTGCAAAGTCACCTGGTCGCCCATAATCTTCACCACCTGGGCCAACTTGCCGCCCACGGTGGCCAGCTCGTCATTACCCACGCCTTCGGCACGCAGCGTCACGGTCGCCTTGGTAATGTTTTCAATCTTGGTATATATCTTCTGAAATGCTCGTGTTGTCATACCGCGCCTTATTTGGATTCTTTTTCACTCACTGTTTTCTCGATCTGACGGCGGTAGTCCTCGAATTTCTCCGATTTCCACTCCGAATAGTTCATCTGACGGAAGAGGTTGATCAGGCCCTTGAAGAACGATGCGCACTCCTCGAAACCGGTGAACCCGAACTCCCGGTCGCAGATGTCGAGCACCATCTCGTACATCATCTTCTGGCGTTCGATCGGGCAGTTGGCGTCGATCTCGTCGAAGGCGTCCTGCTGCAAGATCACGAAGTCGATCAGCTCCGACTTCCAGAACCGCTCGTGGTACTCCACCGGCACACCGTCGTCACCCAGGATGTTGATCTGGTCGTTGGCCTCCTTACCGCGCTGCACGAGCGTCTTGCCCGTATAAACCTTATCCACCCAGCCCTTTTCGATGCGGGTGTCGAGGTACTCCTCAATCTCGGGATATTCGAGGTATTTCGAGTAGGACTCCAGCGGGTCGATAGCCGGGTAACGCTTCGAATCGGCGCGGCCCTGCGAAAGGGCGTAGAAACAGCGGGCGGCTTTCTTCGTCGATTCGGTCACCGGCTCCTTGAGGTTACCGCCGGCAGGCGACACCGTACCCAGGAAGGTCACCGAACCCGTCTTGCCGTTGCTCAGCTTGACCAGACCAGCCCGCGCATAGAAGTTCGAAATGATCGCCGAAAGATCGACCGGGAAGGCGTCCTGGCCCGGAAGCTCCTCCAAACGGTTGGACATCTCGCGCAGCGCCTGCGCCCAACGCGAAGTCGAGTCGGCCATAACGAGCACCTTGAGGCCCATCGAACGGTAGTACTCGCCGATGGTCATACCCGTATAAACGGACGCCTCACGCGCCGCGACGGGCATGTTCGAAGTATTGCAGATGATGATGGTACGTTCCATGAGCTTGTGACCCGTGCGGGGATCGACCAGCTCGGGGAACTCCTTAAAGATCTCGACCACCTCGTTGGCACGCTCGCCGCAGGCCACGATGATAATTACGTCGGCATCGGCCTGCTTCGAAATCGCATGCTGGAGCACCGTCTTGCCCGCACCGAAAGGCCCGGGGATGAAGCCCGTACCGCCCTCGGCCAGCGGGTTGAAAGTGTCGATGGCCCGCACGCCCGTCTCCATGACGCGCGAGGGGCGCGGCTTCTCCCGGTAACAGCGCACGGCCTGCTTCACGGGCCACCGCTGAACCATCGTAATATCGTGATCCCGGCCATCGGCATCGGTGATGACGGCGATCGTGTCCGTAACCTTGTACTCTCCGGTGGGCACGACGCTCTTGACCGTATAGGTTCCCTCCATCGTGAAGGGTACCATGATCTTGTGCTCGACCCACTCCTCCTTGACCTGGCCCAGCCACGATGCGGCCGAAACCTTGTCGCCGGGCTTAGCCAGCGGCTTGAACTCCCACTTCTTCTCGAAGTCGATAGGGTCGGTGATCGAACCGCGCGCGATGAACAGACCGTCCATCTTCTCCAGGTCGTTCTGCAGACCGTCGTAGTTGCGCGAAAGAAGACCGGGAGCGAGCGTCGCTTCCAGCATGTGACCCTCGAATTCGACCTTTTCGCCGATCTTCAGTCCGCGGGTCGAGTCGAAAACCTGCACGTAGGCATTGTCGCCCACGACCTTGATGACCTCGGCCATCATCTTGGTATCCCCGCAGTAAACGTGACAGATTTCGTTCTGGCCGACAGGGCCGTCCGCCTTCACGATCACGATGTTCGAGATGATACCGTTTACTCGTCCTGTTGTTTTCATTATCTGTTTTATTGTTTATTGATCAAATCCTTGCCGTCCAGACTGGTCATCAGGCGGTGCAGCATTTCGCGCCCCTGCTTGTCGTCCAAACGGGTCCAGCGCGCCACGATGTTCACCTTCACCAGGTAAGCCAGCAGCGCGTTGATGTCGAAATAATCGAAAGTGGAAAGCTCCTCGGCCTGGTTCCAGCGGATCGCGTCGATCTTGCGCTCCTTCTCCACCAGGTTGGTTTCGTCGTTCACGGCAGCGATCACCGCCTCCAGATAGGGGACATCGCCCCGCAAGCCGAAGATGCCGAATAAACAATCCCCCGGGGGGGGAACACCCCCCCGAAAGCCGAAATCGGCGGCCGACGAGCGTTTGAGCTGCTGCGAAGTTTCATCCCCGCCCACGACAGACTGCTCGGCCGAACGTCCCGTAACGCGGGCTACGACGGCGGCAGAGATGTTGCGCAGGTTGCGGTCGAAATCGGCCCACTGGCGCAGGAAACGGCTTTTGGAGTGGGCGCACTCGTCGTAGTAGGCCGAGAAAAGAGCGTTCTCGAACGATCGGTCGGTGTCGATCCCGTCCTCGTTGTCGGCATCTTCATCGACGATGGCCGAATAGGAACGGACCACGGTCGCCATACGCGCCGGAAGCCGGTCGGGGTTCTTGGTCTGCTCCTCGATCTCTTCCCGCGAGAGGTTGCCCAGCGGGTTGTGCGCCGTGCGTCCCTTGCGGAAATTAACCAGGTTCTCGCAGTCGTAGTAACCGTAAAGCAGGCGCACGCAACGTGCGTCGCGGGCGGAAACCCCTTCGAGAATCTCCTCGATGATCGCCCGGGCGTTGAAGCCCTTGGTATCGGCATCGAGCGAATACTCCCGCAATCCGGCTACCAAACAGTAGTAATTCTTGTCGAACATGGCGCCCGGCTTAAGCGTTATACAGCATTTTATAGACCTTGTCGCGCAGGTACTCCTTCAACAGAGCGTCGAAATCCTGGTCCGAAAACGAAATGTAGTAGCCGCCGTCTTTGGCACCCACCTTGAATCCCGTCCTGACCTCCTTCGAATAACCCACCTCGACGCCTGCGGCCAGCAGCTCCTTCGCAGCGGCTTCGAACGTCGCTTCGAACGCCTTCTGTTCCGCCTCCGGCAGCAGGGCCTTCAACTGGTTCTTCGACGAATCGGCGCCGCTCCAGTTCTTGGCGACGGTAAGCAGCATCTGCTTTACGAATTCGGGATCGAGCGTCGCGGCTTTCACGGCGGGAGCGGTGCTCTTGGCGATAATCATGGAGCTGATCTCGGCTTTGATCTTCGAGAGGGCCTGCTTGCCCGCGAGCGAAATTTCGGTCATCGCGTTCTTCTCCACGTCCTGTGCTTTGGTATTGGCTTCGGCGAGGATCTTCGCAGCCTGCGCCTCGGCCTCCTTCACGATCTTGGCCGCATTGGTCTTCGCTTCGGCCACCAGACGTTCCGCCTCGGCACGGCCTTTCTCCAGTCCCTCGTCGTAGAGCTTCTGGGTTAACTGTTGAAGTTTGTTTTCCATAAGAATTTATGTTTATTATATTTGAATTTCTTATTCGTCACTCCATGACCTCGCGTCACGGATTCCGGGATGCAGCCCGGCCCCGCACCGACCCCGCCGACCGAAACGCACGGCATACAGCACCGCTTTCCCCGCCGGCAAATCCGACCGCAGGCATTCGATCCGGGATCACCGGAATCTTTCTCTTCCTCACCTCCATCCGAGACTCGATCGCAAGCGATCTCTCCCCGACTCCGACCGGAAACATCGGAACTGTTCCCGAAATCACACTCCTCCGAATTAGTTCCTACAAATATATAAAATCCATTTTAACCCACGCATATTCGGCGCATTTTTTTTCGGATCGAACCATAAAAAAATCGTTTGGGACAACCAACGTCTTCATCTTGAAAAAAGCTCCCTCCGAATGAAAATCCGAAGGGAGCAATGGCTTATTCAAAATTCATCGCCCTGATGTTCGGGACGCAGCAGATCGGTGACTACCTTTACGGGCGAAAAAGTCGTGATGGGGACTTCGACGAAGACCGTATTCCACCGGGCCATGGCACCGTTCCAAAGACCGGGCAGTTCCTGCGCGAGCAACTCGCGTCCGCCGTCCGACTTGCGGGAGATAAAACCCGTAGCGGGATCGACGAACTCCTGCAGATCGAAACGACCTCCTTTCGAGGTACGGAAGCTGCAAACCAGATCCACCGGATTGAAATGGGTTGCCAAGCGCATCAATTCCCGCTTTTCGGGAGCGATCTGGTTCGATTCGGCGATCTGGAGCGTCTCCAACCCGTCGGCCCCGGTCACCCAGAAGGGGCCGCCGCCCGGTTCGCCTTCGTTGCGCACCATGCCGCACACCCGGATCGGGCGGTCGAGCACCTGCCTCAAAAGAGCCGTGCCGTAATCCTTGGGCAGTTTCACGCAGAGTTCATTCTCGATGAACGCGGCGATGGGCTCCAACTCGGCACCCGGCACTTCGAGGGCCATGAGGTATTCAAAAATCCGCTCCTGCAATGCGAGCAACACTCCGGCCAGCGCTTTTTTATAAAGCACCGTATCGCCCCGCCGGGCATCGGTAGTAACATTGTCGATATTTTTAACGAAGACTATGTCCGCATCGATCTTTCCGAGGTTCCCGATCAGCGCCCCGTGTCCCGCAGGACGGAAGAGCAGCCGCCCGTCTGCCCGTCGGAAAGGCGTACAGTCGGGATTCACGGCCAGCGTGTCGGTCGAAGGGTCCTGCACGGAGAAGGAGATGCGATACTTGACCCCGAAACGGGATTCGTAACCCGGTATCTTTTCGGCCAGCAACGCTTCGAAACGGGTCAGATGCTCGGGCGAGACGGTAAAGTGAATCTTCACCTCGCCCCCGGCGGCGGCGTACTGCGCCCCTTCGACCAGATGCTCTTCGACGGCTTTGCGCACCTCATCCCCATAGCGGTGGAACGACACCAGTCCCTTCGGGGTTTCCCCGTAACGGAGCCCTTCGGCGACGATATTTTCGACCGTCCGCAGCTCGTCGGCATCGTCACCGACGATCGTCCGCAGCTCGGGCCAGAAGGCGAAGCGGCGGCGGTTGGCCAGCAACTCCCCGACTACAGCCGTACGGCGCCCCTCGCGGACGAACTCGAACAAATCCTTGAACATACGGGTCGCGGCGCCCGAAGCGGGCACGAATTTCACCACCCGCAAAGACTCCTTCGCACGGTCGTAACGGGCCGCCGCCTGCTCGATCCCGGCAGCATCCAGCACCCGAATACCGTCGCCGCACGAAGCGGCCCGCGTCACGGGAAGAAAGGGAAAACCTTCCCGAAAATTCTTCAACTGGGTTTCGAGAGCCGCCGGCGTCAGGCCGTGCTCCTCCATTTGCACAAAATCCTCTTTCGTAAACATATCGGAAACCGTTTATCAGTCACATTCATTCTCTTTCAGCAAGATCGGCGCCACATCGACCGACGCCCGACGAAGCGGGCGATAAAAAACAGCGACTCCGCCCGTTTTTCTCTTCACGCACACGGCGCCCTACCCGCCTGTTACAAAAAGCTCCCTTCTCACTCGCATAGATCGAAACCGTTGAACGATCGTTCTCCTTGCCCGACACAACGCCCCACATCACTCGACCGAAAACGGCGAATTGCGAGCCCCTTTCTCTCCGCCGGGCAAAAAAGCCGTCCTCTCCTGCCTCACTCATCGGAAACATCGAACTACATTCTCTGTTTTCTACGCCCGGCAGAACGAGTGAAGTCGTTCTGCCCTCGCTTGTCGAAAACATTCAAATTAACGAAATAATTCCTAACTTTGCAAATATGATACGAGAATTTAACAATCCCGAACTCGCCCCGCGCAACAGTTTTCACGTGGCGCAACGAGCGGCACGCCTCATCGAGTTCGACCGGACGGAAGATTTGCAGGAACTCTTCGAGAAAGGGATGCCTGATCCGTGGTACGTCCTCGGCGGAGGCAACAACGTCCTCTTCACGCAGGACTATCCCGGCACACTGCTGACCCCTGTGGCACAAGGTATCCGCATCGTGGACGAACAGCCGGACTGCGTGACGATCGAAGCCGACGCGGGCGTCGAGTGGGACGACCTGGTCGAATGGGCCGTGCAGCACGAACTGTGGGGATTGGAGAATCTCGCGCTCATCCCCGGCAAAGTCGGGGCCGCACCCGTCCAGAACATCGGAGCCTACGGTTGCGAAGCCAAGGATGCGATCCGAAGCGTCGAGATGTTCTGCACAGAGACCTTCAACACGCTCGTCCTGAACAGAGAACACTGCGCGTTCGGGTACCGGGACAGCGTCTTCAAACGCTCCCTGCGGGGACGTGTAATCATCACTTCGGTCCGCTTTGCGTTGAGCCGCACGCCCCGACCCCGCCTCGAATACGGGGACCTGGCCGCAGAGGTCGAAGCGCGGGGAGGCATCACGCTGCGCAACATCCGCGAGGCCGTTTGTGCGATCCGCCGGGCCAAGCTGCCCGACCCTGCGGTGACGGGCAACGCCGGGAGCTTCTTCAAGAATCCGGTCGTCGGCCGCGAGGAGGCCGAACGCTTGTCGGCACTTTATCCCGATATGCCGCACTATCCGGCAGCCGACCCTTCGC
>OBWY01002019.1_pt1 | contig 10479 bp, 7 predicted proteins | sample 1538081 | NCBI WGS metagenome assembly OBWY01 (sample SAMEA2580089, study PRJEB22360) | human gut metagenome | biome: human gut; feature: human-associated habitat; material: faeces | place: Denmark | collected 2008/2010
CTGGTCGACGGCGTGCCGCGCACGCTGAGCCTGGACGCCTTCATCCGCCATTGGGTGAACCACCAGCTCGACGTGATCGCCCGCCGTACCGCATACCTGAAGCGTGAAGCCGAGGAACGCGACCACATCCTGCAGGGCTACCTCAAGGCTCTCGACATGCTGGACGAGGTCATCGCCCTGATCCGAGCCTCCGAAGACACCGATACCGCCCGTACCGGTTTGATGGAGCTTCTGGACATCGATCAGGTGCAGGCCGATGCCATCCTAGCCATGCAGCTGCGCACGCTGACCCGCATGAACCGCGACAAGATCGTGGCCGAACACGAGGAATTGCAGCGCAAGATCGCCGACTACATCGACATTCTTGCCAAGCCGGAACGCCAACGCAAGATCATCGGTGACGAACTCGACGAGATTGTGGGCAAGTACGGTGACGAACGCCGTACCAAGATCCTGCCGTTCTCCGGTGAGATGAACGTCGAAGACCTGATCGCCGAAGAGAACGTGGTGGTCACCGTGACCCACTCCGGCTTCATCAAGCGCACCAAGGCCGACGAATACCGCGCCCAGCACCGTGGCGGCAAGGGCATCAAGGGTACCAAGCTGCGCGAGGACGACGTGGTGGATCACTTCTTCCTGACCTCCACGCACAACTGGCTGCTGTTCTTCACGAACAAGGGTCGCGTCTACCGCATCAAGGCCTATGAGCTGCCCGAGGGTTCTCGTGATTCCAAGGGCCAGCACGTGGCTAACCTGCTGCAATTCGCGCCCGACGAGTCCATCCAGGCCGTGCTGTCCATCCCGAACTACGAGGTGGCCAAGTATCTGGTGCTCGCTACCCGTTCCGGCAAGGTCAAGAAGACCCCGCTGGCCGAGTACGACTCCCCGCGTCAGGGCGGCCTCATCGCCGTGCGCCTGATGGCCGACGAGAATGGCGAGAATGCCGACGAGCTGATCGGTGCCGCGCTGTGCAACGCCGAGGATGACATCATCTTGGTCTCCAAGCTCGGCATGAGCCTGAAGTTCCAGGCCAACGATGAGCAGCTGCGCCCGATGGGTCGTCAGACTGCCGGTGTGCAGGGCATGAAGTTCCGCGAGGGCGACGAGCTACTGGCCATGGATGTGGTATGGGGCGACTCCGACAAGGATCTGTTCGTAGTGACCAACGAAGGCTTCGCCAAGCGTACGGCCATCAGCGAATACCGCCTGCAGGGCCGTAACGGCCTGGGCATCAAGGCCGTGCAGCTGGTCGAAGGCCGCGGCTCTCTGGTCGGCGCGCTCGTGGTGTCCGAAGACGATCAGGTCATGGCCATCATGAAGTCCGGCAAGGTGATTCGTTCCAACGTGGACGAGGTCAAGCGCACCGGGCGCAACACCCAGGGTGTTACCTTCGCCAAGCCTGATAAGGGCGACGAAATCCTTTCCATCGCACGCAACGAAGAAAAGGATGACCCCGAAGAGGAGATCGCCGACAACGGCACTGCCGAAGCAGGCCAGTCCCCCGCCGAACCGGTGAACGAGTCCAACGAGACCGCACAATCCGGTGAGAATGTGAACAACGTGGACGAGGCGTGAGCCGAGTCCCGAAAGGCTGGTAGCCTCACTAACAGCAGAGGCTACCAGCAGGCTCTTAAGGAGAAACGATGAACGATCAGTTCGACAACAACGAGTCCGAGGTGATTCAGCCCAATATCGACAATACGGTGAATGATGTGGTGACACCTGAACCCGTTCGGGAGGCACCGCGCAAGGCCCGTTCTGTTTCCAGCGAGCCGGAAGAGGTTACCAGCAGCCCGAAGACTGTTCGTCCGGCAGCTCGTCGCAGCACTCCACGCGCCCGCCGCATGAGCCTGTCCCTGACCCGTGTGGATGCTTGGTCCGTGGCCAAGGTGACATTCATGCTTTCGATTGCCGGCGCCATTATCCAGATTGTCGCCGCAGCCGTCGTCTGGCTGCTGCTCGATTTGGTCGGTGTATTCAGTCAGATTACCCAGATTGTTTCTTCCACTGGCTTGGATGCTGGCGGTCTTGATCTGAAGAATGTGCTGTCCCTGACCACCGTGGTGTCTGGTGTGACCATCTTCTCCATTATCGAAGTGGTGATTTTCACCATTCTGGCCACCATTATTGCGTTGATTTACAACGTGGTCAGCTCGCTGGTCGGTGGCGTGCACGTCACCCTCGGCGATGACTGAGTTTTAGCTATACCAACAAAACTCCCCTCAGTCCGATTCATGGACTGAGGGGAGTTTCGCATATTCATAGCCGATCAGTGCTTGGTGGGCACGAAGCTTTCGCGGGCTACCAGCTTGGTCGAGAGCATGGTATGGCAGGTGATGTCATCATTGAAACTGATCGACTGGGAAAGCATCAGCAGCGCGTTTCTGGCTAATGCCGTCTGATCGATGGCATACGTGGTCAGCGGCGGTGAAATGTACTGGGCGATGGACTGGTTGTTGATGCTGATGATGCTGACATCGCGCGGCACCAGTATGCCGGCTTTGGTAAAGGCCTGAATCACGCCCACGGCCAGGGAATCAGTGGCCACGATAAAGCAGTCAGGCATATTGCTGCTGAGCTTGGCCACAATCATTTCGCCGTGCTTGCGGCCGGTTTTCACGCTGACCTGGCCGCCGGTAAATATCAGTCCTGCGGTTTCCAGGCCAAGGCGTTCGCACCAGTCGCGGTATGCCATCGTACGGATGTCTTCGGGGTACTCGTAGGTGCCCATCATGCGGCCTTCGCCGCCGATAAATCCGATTCTGGTCATGCCGCGGGCTCTGGCTTCGCTTAAGGCGTCCAGTATGGTTTGCGGCAGATCCGGCTGCACGGAGCTGAACAGGTTCGGAGCCGGGTTCACATCGATAAACACACCGTGGGGTAGTACTTCGTGAAGCCGCTCCAAGCTCTCATAGGAATGCAGCTCAGGGCCAATGGATACGAAGCCGTCATACTGGGTGCTGTTGTCGATGAGCTTATTGATATCGGTGTAGAACGACAGGGTGATATGCATCTGCTGCGCTGTGGAGAGCAAGGTGCTGCGCAATTCGCTGTAATAGGCATTGCTGAGCTCTTCATCACTGGGAATGGCGTCCAGCACGGCGATATCGTGCGGAGCCACCAGTCGCCTGTCTTGCGTTTCGTAGCCAAGTTCCTCGCAGACCTGCAGAATCTTGCGGCGGGTCTCCTCCTTGACGGAGAGCGTCGGATCGCCGTTGAGCAGGCGTGACACGGTTGCCGGCGAGAATCCGGCCCGTTGAGCGATTTCTCTGATAGTGACCATGCGTATGCCCGATATGTTCTTTCTGCACCGTTTGCGTACTATGTACTTGTTCCTGCATTACTACCCGTCATTAGGTAATTGGTAATGTATGTTTACCTGATACCTATCGTAGCGCACATCAATCGGAGTGCGGCAAAGATGTGCGCCAGTTGGCGGAAAAACAACACACCGCCCGAATGAATAGCATCATTCGGGCGGTGTTGTGCGGCAATGTCTGCTTGCTGTTGAGCCACATTCGGCTAACGGCATTACCTATGCGTTACTTGGTTTACCGAGCTGCGGACTCCTTGCCGAGCAGCGCGGCCTTGGCGATGTCCTCGCCGTACTTGGCGGCATCGGACTCATCGTGCAGGTTGGCTTCGATCTTGGCCACGATACGGGCGTGAGCCTTTTCGTCGATCTTCACGAAGAAGGCGAAGATCAGAAAGCCGATGATGATGAATGCCAGCGGCATCCAGAAGGCGAAGCCCCCGAAGGTGGTGATGTTGGCCTGGGTCATGTCGGCGGCGGTGGTCTTGTCGACGCCGGCGAACAGCGCGTTGGTGGCAAAGACCATGAAGTAGGTGCTCAGTGCGTTGTAGGACAGCGCCTGGCCGAAGTTACCGAATGCAAAGGCGGCAAGACGGCCTTTATTAAGCTTTTTCTGGGGTTCGGCAGTTGATGACGACATCAGTGTTTCCTCATTTCCCGTGATACTGACTGCGGGGCGGCCGGCGTTGGCCCTTATTTCTGTCGTTGAACAAGATATGCGTTACCTATGCAAAGTAAAACCATAACTAAATGCATTATCTAATAGCGATACTAGGAATGTCCGCAATATGATTGCGGTGACGATTACTGCTCCTTGGTATCTAGCTCGTATAGGTCTGCGTCAGACTGTGCGGTGATGCACCACGCGATACTGCCGAGCTTGATTTTCATCGATATGCAGGTTATATTTAGTAAACAGTTTATTTACTAGTTCAGTCACGGTGCCGTGACGAATTCGATGCAAGGAAAGGCGAAAACCATTATGACCAACTTGCAGTCAGCTCAGCAGTTCTCTCAGGCCTGGCTTACCGACCCGCGTGTGTTTGCCGTCAACCGGCTTGCCGCGCATTCCAGCCACAAGTTCTATGATCACGCTCCCCAGTGCGGCGAAGCCATGGATCTCAAGCAGAGTCTGGACGGTCAATGGCGCGTGCAGATGGTGGATCTCGCTGATTTGGCGGACAACGAGCTTGCTGAGGCGGCGTTTGCTCAGCCGGGATACGACGCTGCCGGCTTCTCCCCCATCGAAGTTCCCTCCGCATTGGAGACCAAGGGATTCCTGAATCATCAGTATGTCAACCAGCAGTACCCGTGGTCCGGCCATGAGAGCCCAGTGGCACCGGATGTGCCGAAGCATAACCACGTGGCGCTGTACCGTCATGAGTTCTCTTTGGAACCCAAGGCAGCTGCCGTGTTGGAGGCCAATAAGACTGCTGCGGATGATGCCGCCAAACGTCGCGTTACGTTGACATTCCAAGGCGCGGCCACGGCTATTGCCGTCTGGCTCAATGGCGCTTTCATCGGCTATGCCGAGGATTCCTTTACTCCCAGCGAGTTCGACGTGACTGATGTTCTGCGTGACGGCGTCAATACGTTGGCCGTGGCTTGCTTTGAATTCTCGTCCGCCAGCTGGCTCGAAGACCAGGACTTCTGGCGTCTGCACGGCATCTTCCGTTCCGTGGAGCTGGAAGCCCAGCCGTTGGTTCATGTGAACGACCTGCGCGTGCTGGCCGATTACGACCACACCACTGGCGAAGGTTCGTTGGACGTCACCGCACTGGTGCGCAATGCTGGCACTGCTGCCGCCGTTGCCGCCACAGTGCTCGATGCTGCCGGCAACACTGTCTGGCACAGCAAGCTGACTGCCGGAGCTGATGCCGAGACGTTGACCGTGAAGGCCAATGTCGGCAAGGTCAACCCGTGGAGTGCCGAAGAGCCCACGCTGTACACCCTGCAGGTGGTGGCAACCGATGCCGCCGGTCAGGTAATCGAAGCAGCGCTGCAGCGCATCGGCTTTCCCCACCTCTCCCATCACGACCGCCTCCTTGGAACACATCATCGAAGACGGCCTGATGAAGCTCAACGGCAAGCGCATTGTGTTCAAGGGCGTCGACCGCCACGAATTCGATGCCCGCACCGGCCGCACGATTGCCGAAGCGGACATGATCGAGGACATCCACTCGTTCAAGCGCCTCAACATCAACGCCGTGCGCACCTCCCACTACCCCAACGAGACCCGCTGGTACGAGCTGTGCGACGAGTACGGCATCTATGTGCTGGACGAAACGAACCTCGAAACCCACGGCAGCTGGACCGATCCGGGCGATGTGTTCCAGCCCGCACGCGCCATCCCGGGCAGCAAGGACGAATGGCGCGCCGCCTGTGTGGACCGCACCGCAAGCATGGTGCGCCGCGACTACAACCACCCGAGCGTGGTGATCTGGTCGCTGGGCAACGAGGCGTTCGGTGGTGACGTGTTCTACTCGATGCGCGACTTCGTGCACGAGAACGACCCGTTCCGCCCGGTGCACTACGAGGGCACGTTCAACGACCCCGAATTCAGCGCCGCCACAGACATCATGAGCCGTATGTATGCCAAGCCTGATGAGATCGTCAAGCTATACCTCGGCGAGGACGGCAAGAAGCCGTACATTTCCTGCGAATACAGCCACTCGATGGGCAACTCCACCGGCGGCCTGCACCTGTACACCGAACTGGAGCGCTACCCGCTCTACCAGGGCGGCTTCATCTGGGATTACGTCGATCAGGCCTTGTGGCAGGACTGCGGCGACGGCACCGAGCGCCTGGCCTACGGCGGCGACTTCGAAGACCGTCCGAACGATTACGAGTTCAGCGGCGATGGCGTCATGTTCGCCGATCGCACCCCCTCCCCCAAGGCTCAGGAAGTCAAGCAGTTGTATGCCAATGTGAAGCTCGTGCCGGACGAGTCCGGTGTGACCATCACTAACGACAACCTGTTTGTCTCCACTGCCTCCAGCCTGTTCACCGCGCGCGTGTTGGTGGACGGTGTGGAGCGTTGGCATGCCAACTACCGCTTCGATGTGCCTGCCGGCGAGACCGTGCGTGAGCCGATCGCCTTCCCGAAGGTCACCGATTTGGTGGCTCTGTCCGGCAGCGCCGAAGTGACCTACGAAGTCGACCAGCGTCTGGCTGAGGCCACTGACTGGGCTCCGGCCGGCTACGAGCTGACCTTCGGCCAGTATGTCGCCGCGGTTTCGTTCGATGATGGTGCCGCGGATGCCGTTGTTGCCGGCGATGCCGAAGTGGCAGCCGATGGCTTTAACGCCGGTATTCACACCGACTTTGGCGAAGTGCTGCTCTCCAAGACGCAGGGTGGCATGGTCTCCTTCAAGCGCGATGGCCGCGAAATGGTGATTCGCCGCCCGAACCTGACCACCTTCCGTGCGCTGACCGACAATGATCGCGGTAACGGTTCCGGTTTCGAGCGCGCCCAGTGGATGGCCGCCGGACGCTATGCCCGTGTGACCGGTACGTCGGTCGAGGAGACTGCCGATGGCAAGGGATTGAAGGCCGCCTACAGCTATGAACTGGCCGACGCCAAGCACACGCCAGTCACCGTGCACTATGAAGTCGACGCCGCACTGCGCGTGCACCTGACGGTCGAGTACCCGGGCGAGGCGGATGCCGCCACGCTGCCGGCATTTGGTCTCGAATGGATCCTGCCCAAGCAGTACGACCGCCTGCGTTTCTACGGTCTGGGACCGGAGGAAACCTATGCCGACCGTCTGCACGGCGCCAAGTTGGGCGTCTTCTCCCGTACCGCTGCCGAGGATTGCGCGCCGTACCTGCTGCCGCAGGAAACCGGCAACCATGAGCAGGTGCGTTGGGCGGAAATCACCGACGAATACGGCCACGGCATGCGCGTGACCGCAGCCGGCGGCACCCGATTCGCCACCAGCCTGCTGCCGTACAGCTCGCTGATGCTTGAGGATGCTCTGCACCAGAATGAGCTGCCGAAGCCGCGCCACACCTTCCTGCGTCTGCTGGCCGCCCAGATGGGCGTCGGTGGCGACGACACGTGGGGTGCTCCGGTTCACGACGAGTTCCAGGTGCCGGCCGACCAGCCGCTCAAGCTGGATGTGACACTCGAACTCATCTGAGTTGCCGCGGCGCTCCTGTTGAGGAGTTGCCGTTGTAGACCTGTAGACCACTGAGGGCGGTTATCGGGATTCCGGTAACCGCCCTCAGCGTCAATAATTTAAGAAATAAGCGGCTTCGTCCTAAAATCTTGTCACTGACTCTGTCTCAGTGACAGAAATTTAGGGGCATGGGGCTGATTTCCTGAAATCCTGTCACTGAGTTGCCGCGAACGACAAAAATTTAGGACGAGTGGGCTATTTTCCTAAATTTCTGACGCTGTCGGAAAAACAATTGGCCATCTGCGGGAGGCTCATAGTTGGGCACGTGTCGCTGCCGGGGAGTTGATCGGTCATCCATGGAGTCTCATGGTCGCGGTGGTGACTCGCATTGCGATTTTCTCCACCTTCAGAATGATGTCGTGTTTACTGGCGGCTTCGTATGATGACGAACGATGCTTACGTATTTGGGTTATTTTTCGACGTCGTTCACTATTGCAATCGTAATGTGGCCGATTCTTTCGGCCGTACTTACTTTGCCGATTCTGGCTGGGTTGTACCATCGCCACCATCGCATGAAGTTGTTGTCTGCGGGAGCCGCATATCTGACGGTACTGTATGTGCTCGGTTTGATTACATTCACACTGTATCCGATGCCGGATGACCCGGAAGCGTTCTGCGCGGCGAATGCCGGCCAGTTCGCACCACAGCTTGACCCGCTGCGTTTCATCTCAGACATCCAAAACGGCGGATTGAGCGGCATACTGCAGCTGGTAATGAACGTGGTGCTGTTCATGCCGCTTGGTTTCGTGCTCACCCGGTGGCTGCGCTGGCGTTGGTGGGCGGTGCTGATTGGCGGATTCGCCGTATCGTTGTTCATCGAAAGCTCGCAGCTCAGCGGTTTCTGGGGCCTCTACCCGTGCGCCTACCGTCAGTTCGACGTCAACGATCTGATGACCAATACGTTGGGTGCGATGGCGGGCCTCGCCGTGGCCGTGTTGTTCGGCAAGTGGGTGCCGCTGGCCCACATGCCCGAACGCAGCGAGTATAATGAACACCCTGGCGCGGTGCATCGTCTGGTGACGTTCATCATCGATATGGTTTTTGTGGCCTTGGTATACGTCCCGCTCACCTTGTTGGTGACGTTCTTGTTCTACTGGGCGGCTGAGCCTTTGCAGAACGGTGATTTCATGCTGTTCGGTGGACATCTGACCGTTGGCGTTGGTTGGCTGAACTTCCTTGCGCCAATAGGAGCCAGTCTGGCGTTCCTCATTTTCGAGTTCCTGATTCCGCTGGGGCATAAGGGCCGCACGCTTGGCGGCATGTATACGCACATGACCATTGAAACCAAGCCGCGCAAGGGAATCGCGCGCGCCGTGTTCTACATTCTGCGCACGCTGATTATGGGCGCAATGGTGGTTATGGTCATTATCGGATTCGGACACAACGCGCATATCATGCGCTACACCTTCTACGGCTTCGTCATCCTGTTCCTCTTCGCGGTGTTCGCCCATCGCATGCCTTGGGACTTTGTGCCCTGATCTTCGGTGGCGCCGGCCCCGGCTGTGCCCGTGTATGGAGCGGCGGATGTCGCTGCGGCACCGGCTGAGTCATCTGCCGCGAATGCACATTCGGACAAAGAGGGTGCGGCAACCGTGGCGGGTGATGATGCTGTACCTGGCGCGCCCGATTCGGATGCTGCGTCGAAGGGTGCGGTGAATACGAAGAATACGGGTGATGCGCGTGCCGAAGGCGATGAATCCGCCGCCACAAATCCGAATACTGTGGGACAAGATGAAAAATAGGCCGATTTTTGGCTGTTGTCCCATTCCCATAGTTGTGGCCTGATATGGCATAACCGTAGGAATGGCGGTATTCCAACGATTCTGATTTCTTGTGTTGGGACAATCGAACAGTCAATCGATTGATGCTGATGTTGTCCCACAGTCTCGTGGGACAACATCGCAAAAACAGCGATTATCGTATGTTGTCCCACGCTGAATAGCATCGGCCCCTGCCCTTCATGAGTGGAAGGACGGGGGCCGATTGGTTTATTCGCGATTGCGATCGCGGCAGTCTGTCAGAGGATCACAGCACGCCCTGGGCGACCATGGCGTTGGCCACCTTGACGAAGCCTGCGATGTTGGCGCCAGCCATCAGGTCGCCTTCCTCGCCGTATTCCTTGGAGGCAGCCAGGGAGTTGGCGACGATGGACTCCATGATGGACTTTAGCTTGGCGTCGACCTCCTCGAAGGTCCAGCTCAGGCGGTAGCTGTTCTGGCTCATCTCCAGGCCGGAGACGGCCACGCCACCGGCGTTGGCAGCCTTGGCCGGGCCGTACAGCAGGCCGGCGTTCTTGTAGACCTCAATGGCCTCCGGAGTGGACGGCATGTTGGCGCCTTCGCACACCACCTTGCAGCCGTTGGCAACAAGAGCCTTGGCGGACTCCTCGTTGATCTCGTTCTGGGTGGCGCACGGCAAGGCGATGTCGCACTTGACGGTCCACACGCCGGAGCAACCCTCGTGGTACTCAGCGGACGGCACACGCTCGGCGTACTCCTTGATACGACCGCGCTCGACTTCCTTGATTTGCTTGACCACAGCAACGTCGATGCCGTTCGGATCGTAGACGTAGCCGTTGGAATCGGACACGGTCACGACCTTGGCGCCCAGCTCCTCGGCCTTCTGCGCGGCGTAGATAGCCACGTTGCCGGAGCCGGAGATCACGACGGTCTTGCCCTTGAAGGAGTCGTTCCTCAGCACGCGCAGGGCTTCGGCGGTGTAGTAGCAGACGCCGTAGCCGGTGGCCTCAGTACGGGCCAGGGAGCCGCCGAATTCCAGACCCTTACCGGTCAGGACGCCGGAGTACTCGTCGCGGATGCGCTTGTACTGGCCGAACAGGTAGCCGATTTCGCGGCCGCCCACGTTGATGTCGCCGGCGGGAACGTCGGTGAACTGGCCGATGTGACGGCACAGCTCGGTCATGAAGGCCTGGCAGAAGCGCATGACCTCGGCGTCGGACTTGCCCTTCGGGTTGAAGTCGGAGCC
>OBWY01002042.1_pt1 | contig 10349 bp, 8 predicted proteins | sample 1538081 | NCBI WGS metagenome assembly OBWY01 (sample SAMEA2580089, study PRJEB22360) | human gut metagenome | biome: human gut; feature: human-associated habitat; material: faeces | place: Denmark | collected 2008/2010
GACAGCCTTATCGCAGGAAATTCCTTTCACCTCAAGTCCCAGCGCTTTTGCATCATAGACGGCACGATACAGATGATACTTTTGTGTGACCACAACAATACTTTTCGCCTTAAAAACGTCTCTTGCCCGATACATTGTCTCATAGGTAGAAAATCCTGCATGATCCTTAAAGATATGTTCGGACGGGATTCCCTGTTTTATGGCATATGCTTTCATGGTACTGACCTCATCATATCCTTCTGCCCCATGGTCACCGCTCATAATGATCCGGTCCGCAAGTCCCTGTTTGTAAGCCTGGATCCCTAAATCAACACGTTCTTTCAGCATCAGGCACATGCTGCCGTCTTTTCTCACTTTTGCCCCAAGCACGACAACTGCATCTGCTTTTTTCCCTTTTTGTTCCAAGGCCAGCTGACGGGCTGTTTCTATATCTTTTTTAGACTGGTGAATCATAAACCAGTTGATCCCTCCTGCAGTCAGAATCCCTGCAAATATAAGGATCAAAAGCAGTTTCAGCCACCGGCTCCATCTTTTTCTCTTCTGTTTCATACCACTCCCCTTGCTGTGTTTTTAAAGTTTCAGCTTCGCTAATGCATCCGCAAAGGCGTTATTGATCGGCTCCTGTGCTTCTTTCTGCTGCTTTTTCAGATACCGGTTCACTTCCTTTTTGCTGACTCCGGCGCCCTCTTTTTTCTTCCGCTCTTTGAAGGCACTGAGTTTTTCTTTGTGCCCGCACACACAGACAAACTTCTGGGCATCTCCGTCTCCGACCATCTCCATCTTTTTATGGCAGACAGGGCATCTGGCGTTGGTTGTCCTTGAAAGTGTTTTTCTGTATCCGCATTCCCGGTCCTGACACACGAGAAATGTACCGTGTTTCCCTTTTACTTTCAGCATAAATTTTCCGCATTCCGGACACTTCTGCCGGGTAAGATTTTCATGGCGGAATGTTCCGTCGGCATGTTTGATCTCATCAATGATCTGTCTCGTATAACCGCTGATTTCTCCCATGAACTTTCTGTCGTCTTCCCTGCCCTCGGCAATCGCCGTGAGTCTGCGCTCCCACTGGGCTGTCAGTTCTGCTTTTCTTAAGTCCTCCGGAACCAGCTTTAAGAGCTGCTTTGCCTTTGCAGTAACCGTAACTTCATTCCCATTCTTTTCAAGAAGGAAACTGGAAAACAGCTTTTCAATAATATCCGCTCTGGTGGCCACCGTGCCCAGGCCCTGCCGCTCCATTTTGGAAATCAGGGTTCCTTCCGTATACCGGGCAGGCGGACTGGTCTTCCCTTCCGTGATCTTTAAAGAGTTCACCTTCACATTCATACCCTCTTTGAAGATTTTTAGTTTTTCCTGAGGCAGGGAATCATCTTTGTCGTCCTCTTCCCGATAAAGATCTTTCCATCCGGCTTTGACCATGACCGTTCCTCTTGCCTCAAATGTCTCTCCCTGGATTTTTCCGGAAACAGACGTCTGCTCATATTCACAGGCCGGTGACAAAACAGCGAGAAAACGTTTCACTACCAGATCAAATATCTTCCGCTCCTCAAAACTCATATCACTCAGAAATACCGGCTGTTCTGTCGGAATGATAGCATGATGGTCCGATACCCTGCCGTCATCGATAAACGAAGCCGAGGCCTTGACCGGTTTTGTCATAAGCTTTGCGGTCCACTGCTTGTATGGGCCCACACTCACGGCTTTCAGACGCTCTTTTATGGTATCTGCCATGTCGGCAGTCAGATATCTGGAATCCGTCCTCGGATAAGTCAGGACCTTGTGGTGCTCATAGAGACTCTGCATCAGATTCAGCGTCTGCTTGGCAGAAAATCCGAATCGTTTGTTTGCGTCAGTCTGAAGGTCTGTCAGATTGTAGAGGGCAGGCGCATAGGTTTTCTTCGGCTTTTTTGATACCCTCTGAACAAGTAGAGGTGCTCCGTCCGCCGCTTTCCTTATTTTTTCTATTCTTTCCCTGTCAAAACTCTGACTGCTCCCTGACTTATGTTCTTTCCACGTAAATGTCAGGCCATGGCTGACAGCTTTCAGTCCGTAAAAGTTCTTCGGCCGGAAACTGCGGATCTCCTCTTCTCTTTCCGCGATCATGGCAAGCGTAGGAGTCTGTACCCTGCCGCAGGATAATTGGGCGTTATACTTGCAGGTCAGTGCCCTCGTTGCATTGATTCCTATCATCCAGTCCGCCTCTGCCCTTGCCACAGCCGCGTGATAAAGGTTTTCATATTCTTTTCCCGGTTTCAGCCTCGAAAATCCCTCCCGGATAGCTTTGTCCGTGACCGATGAAATCCACAGCCGTTTTACCGGCTTTTTATTCCCTGCTTTTAAGAGAATCCACCGGGCCACCAGTTCGCCCTCGCGCCCCGCATCTGTCGCGATGATAATATCTGACACATCCTCCCTGAAGATCAGCTTTTTGACAGACTGAAACTGTCTGGACGTCTTCCCGATCACCACGAGTTTCCACTGTTTTGGCATCATCGGAAGGGTATCCATGCTCCACTGCTTATACTGATTCCCATACTGTTCCGGATCTGCCAGAGTCACCAGATGACCCAGTGCCCAGGTCACGATGTACTGATCCCCCTCCATAAAGGAAGATCCCTTCTGCCTGCATCCCAAAACTCTGGCGATATCCCTTGCCACCGAAGGTTTCTCTGCGATTACTAATTGTTTTTTCATTTTCCATCCTCATTTCTATCGCCGGCTGACGACCGCACGGTCCAGCAGAACCCGGATCTTTCCCAGATACCGCCGGCTCTGTTTCTTCTCTTCGTCGGTTAAGCGGCTGTTTTTCATCTCGGCTTCTATGTTCTTTCGTCCCATTTCAAAATAGTCCTCGGCTGTTTTTCCGTCTTTATTTACGGCAGACGGATCAGCACCAGCATACAGAAGACTCCGGATGATATCCACCGAGTTTTGATCTACGTTTCCATTTGCCATATAGCAGGCAAACATCAGCGGCGTTGTCCCGTCTTTATCCTGATAAGCCGCATCTGCCCCGGCCTTCAAAAGCTGACTGAGCAGCTTTCGGTCTCCGAAGGAGATGGCCTCATAGAGCGGAGTCCTGCGGCGAAAGACAATATCATTTTCTGCAGAATAATCCGCATTCACTTCTGCCCCCTGCCCGATCAAAAATTCCACCATACCGTACATCCGGTTCCGGTCGAGAGCATCAATCGCCATAAGCAGAGGGGTATTGGCTGCAGATTGATCAGGGTCATTCAGATCAAAGCCCTGCTTTACCATCCGTCTGATTTCTTCCTTGTTATTATAGAAAATATTGTATTGGACCGTTCCATTTTTATATACAGATTTTTTGGCTGTTTTTTTTCCGGATATATATAGAACACCCGTCAGAAAACAGCCCACCAATAAGACAAACAGCAGGACAGCTGCCAATTTTTTATGTACTGTCGGTATTTTTTTCATAAGAATCACCTCGCAGCTACCATTATATAAAACTCTTTCTGGCTAATTCTTATGAAAATACTTATGATTTTATTATAGTTTGATAAGAAATCGGTTCACCGCAATTCCACCCTGCCTATACTTTCCTGACAATAATATCATAAAAAGAGCCTGATGTCTGCCCAAAATATGATCAGAAGAAGGCAAGACAGCCTCCTTCTGACTGCTGGAAAGAATCAAAGGATTTTGTAATGAGGTTTTTCTTCATGAAACAGTTTATACCTTAAAAAATCATCCATGACAATCGCCACGCTGGACGCAAAAAACCAGAGCACCGAGTACAAAAGGCAGATCTGCCCTTTAAAATTATATGGCAGATCAGAGTAATCCCAAATATCCCAGCCAAGCCATACGTTAACGATCAGCCCCGTGATCAGCTCAAGCCCTGTGATAATAAACGTAGAGAGAACCATCTGGCTTACAAAGCTCATCTTGATCTTTACACTCTCGTTTAAAAGCCCGATGCACAAAAAACAGGCTCCTCCGCACAGGAACATCGTATAATGGGAATATCCCCTCACTAAAACTTCCAGGAAGAAATATCCCATCCCGCCCAAAACAAATAAAATTAAATGCTTTTCTATTTTTAATCTTCGTTCCATTCTATTCACCCGTTTTTTAAATATTGTGTGCGATGCCGGGTTTTGATATACGCTCTTTTTCCAATAAAAATATAGTAAATATTGCATTTATAGTGTAAAATATTATGGTTAGAATTTATCAAAAGACAAAATAATAAGAAATGAGGAAATACATATGGCACAATTATGGGGTGGCAGGTTCACCAAGGAAACCGACCAGCTGGTTTACAACTTCAATGCATCCATCGGATTTGACCAGAAATTTTACCGTCAGGATATCGAGGGCAGCATTGCACACGTTACGATGCTTGAAAGTATCGGTGTCCTCTCAGCGGCTGAGAGAGACCAGATCGTCGGCGGTTTAAACAGTATCCTCTCAGACATCGAGTCAGGAACCATTGAGATCACAAGTGAGTATGAAGACATTCACAGTTTTGTGGAAGCCAATTTAATCGACCGCATCGGCGATGCCGGAAAGAAGCTTCACACCGGAAGGAGCCGAAACGATCAGGTGGCTCTGGACATGAAACTTTATACCAGAGACGAAATCACTTCTCTCAAGGAACTTTTAAAGGATCTTATGGAAAATCTGCATCAGATCATGAAAGACAATCTTGATACATTTATGCCCGGCTTTACCCATCTGCAAAAGGCACAGCCGGTGACACTTGCCCATCACGCGGGCGCTTATATGGAGATGTTCAAAAGGGACTACTCCCGCCTTACCGATATCTATGAGAGAATGAATTACTGTCCGTTAGGTTCCGGAGCACTCGCCGGGACAACCTATCCGCTGGACAGAAAAATGACCGCAGATCTTCTGGACTTTTACGGGCCAACCTTAAACAGCATGGATTCTGTTTCCGACCGGGATTATATCATAGAACTATTATCTGCTCTTTCCACTGTTATGATGCATTTGAGCCGGTTCAGTGAAGAGATCATTATATGGAACTCCAATGAATACCAGTTTGTGTCCATCGACGATGGCTTCAGTACCGGAAGCAGCATTATGCCGCAGAAGAAAAACCCGGATATCGCAGAGCTGGTACGCGGAAAGACCGGCCGTGTCTATGCGGCTCTTAATTCCATCCTCACGACTATGAAGGGAATTCCGCTGGCCTATAACAAAGACATGCAGGAAGATAAAGAATATACTTTCGATGCCATTGATACGGTAAAAGGCTGTTTAAGCCTGTTCACAGGAATGATAAAGACGATGACGTTTCATAAAGACCGCATGGAAAACAGCGCAAAGAACGGCTTTACCAACGCCACCGATGCAGCGGATTATCTGGTAAACCACGGAGTTCCTTTCCGGGACGCTCACGGTATCGTAGGTCAGCTGGTGCTTTTATGTATTGAAAAAGGCATTTCCCTAGATGAGCTCTCTCTTGAGGAATATCAGGAGATCAGCCCTGCCTTTGCGGAAGATATTTATGATGCGATCAGCATGAAGACCTGCGTAGAAAAGCGAAATACCATCGGAGCTCCGGGACAGGATGCGATGAAAAAAGTAATCAAAATAAACGAAGCATATTTAAAGGAATTGTAAATGAAAAAGAAATGTTTGCTGTCTCTTATGCTGTTCTCTCTCATTTTTTTGTGGGGATGCGGACTCGAGCTGAACAGCCGCATGGAACTGAATAAAGATTTTTCCGGACACAGGCTCATGACCTGTACGGTCAGTTCTGCCGATCTGGCAAGATATTTTTCCGGTTCCAAAAAAGATTTAGACAAGGTCATACGGGATGCCTGCCCGAAAGCCCTTGTCTATAAGCAGACCACGGAAAAAGACGACACGGTCTACACCTTCCGCATGGACTTTTCTTCCCTGAAAGATTACAGAAAAAAAGTCGAGTCCCTGCTGAATTTTGCCCCGGAGATCAGTTACAGCTATGCAGATTCTCCGTTTGCAAAGGGACTTCGCTATTCAGAAAATTTCTCCACGAAAGATCTGATGTCCTGGCTCTATACAGCTCTCTATGAGAAGGGGTATGTGGATCAGAAATCTGTCAATGACCTGTGGAACCTGAAGAGCACAGAATTTACGTTCGCAGGAAAAAAATACGAGACAGATGAAAAGATCAGCATTGATGAAATGACTTATGTACCTGTCACATCCATTGATATCAAAACCCGGGAGACAAGCAGCAGAAAACTCAAAAGGACGATTTCCTTCAGGCTGCCGAAAGAAACCCTGGAAAAACATTCATCTGCCGTCAACAGCTATTTTTCCGGCTCCTCTTATAAGAAAAGCTGGAAAAATGAAAAAGACGGAAAAACCCTGATCATCACCTTTACCAAAGATAATTTTTCCGATCTGTGCGCCGTCACACGAAAGGTGCTTCACACATCAGATACGAGAGGCACATACCGGGTAGAGACAAAGAGCGGCAGCCCCTTTGAATTCCTCCTGGACTATGAAGAGACATTAGATTTTAAAAACTTTGCAGACGAATCCGGAAAAGTCCCCGTCACCTACACTCATATTTCCAACGCCGCCTATTCCGGCAGCGGCGAACAGACTCTGATCGACGGAAAAACAGGCAAAAAGAAAGTAAATTTCTCATCTTCCTTTGGACAGCCGGTGAGAAAGTATGAGATTGCGGAAGTTTACAAAAATAAAAATGATATCCGAAGAAGTTTCAGCTTTATTTTCTCTTCTGTCTGTAACAAACGGGAACTTGCTAAACTCAAAGAAGCCTTTATGGGCAGTACTGTCTCCAATGTTTCACTGGACAAAGAGGATGACTACCGCCTCTCTTTCACACAGAAAGGCACCGTAGACCAATGCGATGCAGATTTGAAAAAGATCTGGAAGGGCAGTTCTTCTTCCTATGAGACCAAGAAGACCCTTTTCCGCGGACAGACATCCGGCTATACCGGAAAATTCAGACTGCATCTGAACAATAAGAAAGCCAAAGGCACTTTCACTTTTGCCTCCGTGAGCAAAGATTCCTCTGTTGATATTTCTGTGACCGCAGATCATTCCAAAAACATTAAAATGGCACAGAACGTAGCGGATAAACCGATCTCCGCCCTGATGGAGGGAGACGAGGCAGTAGCTTCTATTCATAAGGTAGAACTCACAGGCGATTCTTTTACTGTAAACTATGAAGGAAGCACTTCGGGTCATTTCTTATTAAATGCACTGAAATTCCTCCTGCCCCTAGTCCTTCTGCTCGTTGCCGGAATCCTTGTGTATGTCAAACAAAATTCGGTCCTCTATTGGCTGAAGAGAACAAAGGAAAAGATTCAGGAACAGCTAAAGAAATTTCAGAGGTGAAGATACAGTGAAACGTGATTCATATGAGAGCATAGAACGTACAAAAAAAGGATTTGAAGAAAGTTTTAAGTCAGGAACCTTTTACAATGAACAGACTCAGGACCAAAATCATCTGGAGTTGATCCTAAATTTCCTGAATATAAGCCCTGGAATGAATGTTCTTGATCTCGGCACAGGGACAGGCTATCTGGCTTTTCCCATTGCCGGGAAATATCCGGAAGCCGAAGTTACCGGACTGGACATCGTGGAAAACGCATTGAATCATAACAGAAAAAGGTCTGAAACCGAGGGCTTAAGAAATCTGATTTTTTTAAGTTATGACGGTCTTGCCTTCCCTTTTGCCGATGAGACATTTGATCTGGTTATTACCCGGTACGCCCTGCATCATTTTCCGCAAATCGCCGATACTTTCCATGAAATCAACAGGGTATTGAAACCAAACGGAAAATTATTTCTTGCCGATCCCGCTCCGAATGATAATGATGACAAACGGTTTGTGGATGCATATATGCAGATGAAAAAAGACGGACATATCAAGTTCTATACAAAAGAGGAGTGGCTTAAACTCGGCGAATTGACAGGATTACAGTTTGCAGACAGCTTTGAAACCCAAATACGGTTTCCTAAGAAAAAGGAGAATGCTCCGGAGTTTGATGAAATAATACACCGGTTCGATCAGCAGGTCATTGCCGGATACGATATCGAAATCACAGAAAGTGAAATCTGGATCACTGAGAAAGTAAACAATCTTTTGTTTCAAAAAAGAAATGGAGAAAATCTGTAAACCGCAGATTTTCTCCATTTCTTATGGATATTTTCGTCCCTATACTGTAGCCTGTTCCCGATCTGTTCCCTTTATTTCCGTAACATTGACATCCAGTTTATTGTAAGGTATTTCAATGCCTTCCCGGTCAAATGCATCTTTGATATGCTCCAGTAAAGACCACTTAGTGGAAACATACACCTCCGTAGATACCCATGCCCTCAGCCCCATGATCACGGAACTGTCGGCCAGATCACTGACAAATACCTGAATATTTTCATCCTGGGTCATATGCTCTTTTTTCGCCACACCGAGCATCGTCTCTTTTACTTTCTGTATATCGCTGTCATAGGCAATCCCAATCTTCAAATCAATCAGTCTGCTGTCCTGCTTTGTGTTATTAATCAAATTGCTGTTGCTCAGTGTTCCGTTTGGGATCACGATGACCCGATTGTCCACGGTCTTGAGCTTTGTGTAGAAAATGTCCATGGATGCCACTTCACCTTCACAGCCTGTGCCGTCCACCACAATATAATCTCCCACCTGGAACGGTTTCAGGATCAGCAGAAGAACTCCTCCTGCAATATTGGAGAGACTCCCCTGCAGGGCCAGACCTACGGCAACACCGGCTGATCCGAACAGAGCCACAATAGATGTTCCCTTCACTCCCAGACGCTCTACTGCCATGAATATGACAATGCACCTCAGGGCAATTTTCAGGAAGGAACAGCTGAAGGTTACAACTCCGAGATCTACTTTCCGCTTCTCCATTCCTTTCCGAAACAGAGAAACCAGCCATTTGCTCAGCTTAAACCCGACACCGACAATGATCAGTGCCACCAATATATTCAGTGCAAAATCTAAAATCTGATCTGTATAATGATTCAATACGACATTCCAATTCACGCTTGATGCTATCATCTTATGTTCTTCTCCTGTTATTTATAAGTATTTTTTATATCTTCGGCTTTAAAACAGAAGAAACACGCAGTGCGTGTTTCCCTATGTACTCTATTTTACGGTAACTTTGCATGTTTTCTTCGTGGATGTACCCGGAATCCATGCGGTTATCGTTGCCTTTCCTTTTTTCTTCTTTTTGACAACTCCCTTGGAAGAGACTGTGGCGATCTTTTTATTGCTTGTCTTATACTTCAGTTTGTCCTTGGACCGTTTATTATAAATGACACCTTTCAAAGGATATTTTTTTACTTTCATCAGTGTCAGCCTGCTGGCGTTCAGCTTTATGATTCTGGAACCAAGGGATACTTTGACCTTGCACTTCTTTGAAAGGCTGGTTCCATTGACTTTAACCGTTACATAGCATGTGCCCGTTTTGACTCCGGTTATCACTCCTTTTGAGGAGACTGTGGCAATCTTTTTATTGGAAGAAGAGAATATCAATTTATCTCCGCTCCTCTTATTGCCGATCGTTGCCTTCAGGGCTGCAGTAGCTCTGGTTTTGACCGAAAGGCTTGTCTTGTTAATACTCAATGTCCTTGGTTTGGACGTAGATGATGCCACCGGACTGCTGCCGTTTGACACTTCCCTGCCGCTTTTGTCATAGTAACGGAAATACTTCATCTCACCCTTTGATACGACTCTGTCCGCCTTGGCATAGGTCCTGCCTTTTTCCTGCCACTTCCAGTTCTGCTCAAGCAATGTGACATTGTTTCCGGAAACATTCTGAACAATAGCCCAGTGTGTGCCTGCCGATGCGATATCTCCCACCTTTGGTGAAGAAACCTTTTTGAACTTACCGCCTTTTTCATACTCCTCCGGCGTTGCTCCGGAAAAAAGATTGTACGGTGTAAATCCATATCTGGCCTGATAATATTTCTTAACCAGGGCCGCACAGGAATAAGTCTTGTCATTTCCGTCCCACTTTCCCGGACGGTAAACCGCGTTCACTCCCTGAAACTCATCGACGACCTGTCCTGTCTTTTTTACTTCTACAACTGTCATGGCGGCCTTTAATTTCCCTCCTGCCGGAAAAGCAACTGCCAGACCCAGTACCAGTCCTAAAATCCCCCATCTTATCCTTTTCTTACTCATCTGTCTCTCCCTTTGTCTCCGTAAAATGTTTTTACATTGAAACAATCTTATTATAATATAAATTGTGAACAAATACAATTGTTTTTGTAACATTTGTAACATCTCTGCCGAGGTAATTTGTGGAAGAAAAAACCAGCCATTAAACTGTTTAATGGCTGGGGGGTTTATATTTTTTTTTTTTTTT
>OBWY01002051.1_pt1 | contig 10336 bp, 7 predicted proteins | sample 1538081 | NCBI WGS metagenome assembly OBWY01 (sample SAMEA2580089, study PRJEB22360) | human gut metagenome | biome: human gut; feature: human-associated habitat; material: faeces | place: Denmark | collected 2008/2010
TAGGAACCAATTTTATTACAGACTGGCTGATGGAAGGGGTTTTAGAATTAGATGAAATCCAATTAACAGCCGTATATTCAAGAAATTTAGAAAAAGGAAAGCAGTTTGCAGCAAAATATAATGTAGAAAAAGTATATGATAACTACGAAGAGATGGCACAAGATCCAGAGATTGACGCTGTTTACGTAGCGAGTCCAACTTATATGCATTATGCACATTCGATCACAATGATCAATTATGGAAAGCATGTGCTTTGTGAGAAACCTGTCTGTTCCAACCGTGAGGAATTAGACATCCTGATCAAAGCAGCCAAAGAACAAGGCGTTGTATTTATGGAAGCCATGAAGAATGTACATTCTCCAGGATTCCATGCGATGATGGACAATCTTCATAAGATCGGAACAGTGAGAAGAGCAACGATTCAGTATTGTCAGTATTCTTCAAGATATGACAAATTTAAAAATGGGATCATTGAAAACGCATTTAATCCAAAATTATCGAATGGAGCATTGATGGATATTGGATCATACTGTATCCATTTCCTTGCAAGTTTATTTGGAAAACCAGAAAAGATCCTTGCAGACAGTTTGTTTCTTGAAAATGGAGTGGATGGTGCAGGAAGTGTGATCGCATCTTATGGTGATAAACAGGCAGAAATCATATATTCCAAGATTACAGATTCCAAACTTCCAACACAGATTCAGGGTGAAAATGGATGTATGGTCATTGAACAATGTCCGATCATCAAGAAGATCACGATTCACTATAGAAATGGAGAAACAGAAGAATTACAATTTGACAAAAGAGATAATCCGATGATCTATGAAACAAAAGATTTTATCAGACTGATCAAAGAACATAAAGTGGATCATCAATTTTTAAGATCATCAGAGATCGAGATGGATATCACGGATGAAGTGCGAAGACAGACAGGAATCGTATTTCCGGCGGATAAGATCCGAGAACAGTGATCGCAAGTGAGCAATCTCTTAAAACAGAAAGGAAATCAAACATGAGAAAGATCATAGCAGCAGGATGTCTGATGGCAGCCATGACACTTTGTGTTGGGTGTTCATCTGCAAAAGACAGCAGTAAAGATACAACAAAAGCAACAACAGAAACAAAGATGAAAGTGCAATCAAAATATAAAGTGCCAAAGATCACAGCAGCAAAGAAAACGGACCAGCTTGCGGATGCACAAAAAGGAGAAACGATCGTCACCATGAAAGTCAAAGGTTATGGAGAAATGCAGTTTAAGTTCTTCATGAAGAAAGCACCTTTGGCTGTGAAGAATTTTGTAACTCTTGCATCGAATGGATACTTTGACGGACAGATCTTTCACAGAGTCATCAATGATTTTATGATCCAGAGTGGAGATCCAACAGGAACAGGAACAGGCGGAGAAAGTATTTGGGGAGAAGATTTTGATAATGAAGTATGTGAGAAACTTCTGCCTCTTCGCGGTTCTTTATGTATGGCAAATTCTGGAGCAGACACGAATGGAAGTCAGTTTTTTATCGTGCAGGCGAAAGCAGATACAGCGAAGAAAGGTCTGGAAGAAGGTAATATAGAGCTTACAAAGAAACAACAAGAGTTATTCTTGGATCAGGGTGGATATCCATCATTAACAGGAAGCTATACTGTGTTTGGACAAATGATCAATGGATATGATGTGTTAGATAAGATTTCAGGATGCAAGACACAAGATAATGGAAGTGGAGAAGTAAGCCAGCCAGTGAAGAAAGTTGTGATAGAGAAAATGACTGTTTCAAATGCAGAATAAATTAGAGGAAAACAGGTGGTTATATGCTGATCGTTGCACTTGATGCTTCAAAAAAAGAGCCGTTATATGAGCAGATTTATAATTCTATCAAAGAAGAAATTGTAACAGGAGTTTTGCCCTTTGGGGCCAGACTCCCTTCTGCAAGGAGACTTTCTAAACATTTAGATGTCAGCAGGAATACTGTGGGCACTGCATATGCACAGCTTTGTGCAGAAGGATATATTGAATCAAAACCCAAACGAGGTTTCTTTGTCTGCCAGGTAGAAGAACTGGCAGAGCTTCACATTCCCGTTAAGATCGAAGAAGAGGAAGAAGAAATACGACCAGAGAAGATACCGTACGACTTTTCATCAGCAGGAGTTGATATGGAACAGTTTCCTTATCACATCTGGAGAAAACTACTAAAAGAGATCATGATCAATGATAACAGTGAGTTATTTCAAAAGGGAAATTTTCAAGGAGATTTGGAATTGCGCAAAGCGATCATGTATTATCTGAGACAATCCAGAGGTGTTCATGTTCATGCCAGCCAGATCGTGGTGGCAGCAGGAATGGAGAATCTGCTATTTTTACTACATCAGATCTTAGGAGAAAAAGTTTCCATTGGAATTGAAAATCCAGTATACAAAAATGCGTATGAAATCTTAAAGGAATTGAATTTTAAGATTTATCCGATCTCCATGGATGAAAGTGGAATGTGTGTAGAACAATTACAGAAAACAGATGCGAACTTAGCATATGTAACCCCGGCACATCAATATCCCACAGGTGTGATCATGCCAGTAGGGCGAAGAAGTCAATTATTAGCATGGGCAAAAAAAGATCCAGATCGTTATATTATCGAAGATGATTATGACAGTGAGTTCAGGTATCATGGAAAACCGATTCCAGCGATGCAGGGATTAGATGATGGAGAAAATGTGATCTACATGGGAACATTTTCAAAAGCGATCGCACCAGCGATCCGAGCAAGTTATATGGTGTTGCCAAAGAAACTTGCAAAGAGATATCAGCAGATCGGACAGACATTTTCCTGTGCAGTATCAAGGATCGATCAGAAAGTTTTGACGCTGTTTTTGACAGAGGGACATTTCGAACGACATTTAAATCGTATGAGGAATATTTATAAAGAGAAACATGATCTGTTGATCAAAGAAATTAAGAAGTTAAACTCCGATATTCAAATATATGGTCATGGAGCAGGGGCACATATCATCGTAAGATTCCCTGTCAGTGATCAACAAGAATTTCAAAAAAAATTAAGACAAAAAGGCGTGATGATCTATCCGCTTTCATGGTATTATATTGAAGGAAAACCGTTGAAAGAAGAATATATTTTGGGGTTTACGAGAATGAAAAAAGAAGATATGATAAGAGGGATTGAAATTATAGGAGAAGTACTCTATTCAAAATAACAAGTGGAGGACAATCATATGTCAGAAGAGAAAAATCAAAATGAGATTGAGGAAGTAACAAATGAAGATGAACACAAAGATGTAGAACATTACTGTTATCTTTGCAGACGTCCGGAATCCGCAGCCGGCAAGATGTTAGAACTTCCAAATAATATTTTTATATGTACAGATTGTATGCAGAGAACATTAAATTCTATGGGCAATGGTCAGTTTGGATTTATTGACGCAAGAAATATGGATCTTGACAGCATGGATATCACAAAGATGATGAACGATATGCAGAGCATGCAGCCCAAAGCGGAAAAAGAAAGACAAAAAAGAAGAGCCAGAGTTTACATTAAAAGATATTCCAGCACCACATCAGATCAAGGCAATGCTGGATGAATATGTTATTGGACAGGATTATGCGAAGAAAGTTATGTCTGTTGCTGTATACAATCATTATAAACGAGTAGTTACAAACACAATGGATGAGATCGAAATCGATAAATCGAATATGCTGATGATCGGGCCAACAGGAAGTGGTAAAACATATCTGGTCAAGACACTTGCAAGACTGTTAAAAGTACCACTAGCGATCACAGATGCTACATCCTTAACAGAAGCAGGATATATTGGTGATGACGTAGAAAGTGTTTTATCAAAGCTCTTACAGGCGGCAGATAACGATGTAGACCGTGCAGAACATGGAATCGTATTCATTGACGAGATTGATAAGATTGCCAAGAAACAAAATACAAACAGCAGAGATGTCAGTGGAGAATCCGTTCAGCAAGGATTGCTAAAACTCTTAGAAGGAGCAGAAGTCGAAGTGCCAGTCGGAGCTACAAGCAAGAATGCAATGGTACCACTCACAACGATCAATACAAGGAATATTCTTTTTATCTGCGGTGGAGCCTTCCCGAACTTAGAGGGAATCATTAAGAAACGTCTGATGAAGAAAACATCGATTGGATTTGGAGCAGATTTAAAAGACCGTTTTGATGAAGAAGAAAATATCATTGCACAGGTTACGAATGAAGACTTGAGAGAATATGGATTCATTCCAGAATTCATCGGAAGACTTCCAATGATATTTACATTAGAAGGACTGACAAAAGAGATGTTAGTCAAGATTCTAAAAGAACCAAAGAATGCGATCTTAAAACAGTATCAGAAGTTATTAGAATTAGATGAAGTAAAATTAGAATTCGACGAAGGGGCTCTGGAGGCTATCGCAGAACAAGCTCTAAAAAAGAAAACAGGAGCCAGAGCATTACGTGCGATCATCGAGAAATTCATGCTCGACATCATGTACGAGATACCAAAAGACGACACGATCGGAAGCGTAACGATCACAAGAGAGTATATTGAGAATCATGGAAATCCAGAGATTCATCTAAGAGATCAGTAAATAAGAATGATACGCCAATATGTATAAATGAAATGCAGCCAGAAAGTTAAATCAATAACTGTCTGGCTGCATTTTATGTTATTTAATATTCTATTAACGAAAGTCTTATTTAATAACCTTGATCCATCCTTCAGGGGCTTCAATATGACCCATCTGGATTCCTGTTAAAGTATCGTATAATTTCTGGATGACAGGTCCCATCTTTTCCATTCCGCTTGGGAAGCAGATTTCATTACCGTGATCATAAATCTTTCCTACTGGAGAGATAACTGCGGCTGTTCCACATAATCCACATTCAGCGAAATCTTTGACTTCATCAAATAATACTTCACGTTCTTCAACTTCAAGTCCAAGGTATTCTTTGGCTACATAAACTAAAGAACGACGAGTGATAGATGGAAGGATACTGTCAGATTTAGGTGTTACAACTTTACCATCTTTTGTAATAAAGATGAAGTTAGCTCCACCTGTTTCTTCTACTTTTGTTCTTGTTGCTGGGTCAAGATACATATTCTCATCAAATCCCTGACGATGAGCTTCCATGATTGGGTAAAGGCTCATAGCATAGTTTAATCCGGCTTTGATATTACCTGTTCCACGAGGAGCAGCACGATCATAATCACTGACACGGATAGTAATAGGTTTAGCTCCTTCTTTGAAGTATGGTCCTACTGGTGTAGTAAAGATACGGAACTGATATTCATTTGCTGGTTTTACACCGATCACAGGATCACTTCCGAACATATAAGGACGGATATATAATGTAGCACCAGAACCGAAAGGTGGTACGAATGCTTCATTCGCTGCAACGACTTTCTCGATAGCTTCTACAAATTTATCTTCAGGGAATACAGGCATCTCAAGTCTTCTGCATGAATCTGCCATACGGCTTGCATTTAAGTCAGGACGGAATACAACGATATGTCCATCTTCTGTTGTGTAAGCTTTCATTCCTTCAAAACATGTCTGAGCGTACTGTAATACACCGGCACATTCAGAGATTGTGATGTTGGCATCTGTTGTTAATTCACCTTCACCCCATGCTCCATCTTTGTAATTAGCTACAAAACGGTAATCTGTTGGCATATAACCGAAACCGATGTTAGCCCAGTCGATATTTTTCTTTTCCATAATATTAATGCACTTCCTTTTATTCGTATTGTAGAGTCGTTAGCCAGTCTATGGATGGTCGGCTAAAAATTCTTATTGCTAACAGTTTACACCTGAATATTTATAACGTCAAGAGATTTTATGCATCGTAACCATGAATGTTTTTCACCGATGGACCATATGTGAGTCCAACACCCTGAGAGCTGTTTGGTCCTTTTGGATATCCAATACCACTGTAATAAATATAATAAATTCCATTTTCCACAAAAAAGCTGCTACGGTAAATACCACGGTTGTCCCATGCTTTTTTCTTTTCAGATGGTTTTAAGATCGTAATACATTTCTTAAAATCATGCTCATTTTTAGATGAAGTATAATAAAGATTCATTTCCCGGTGCCTATGCCCGTTGTAGAAGGCAACGACGAGCATTTCATAGCCTTTCTCTGTATGAATGACATCCAGATGCCAGCTTCGAAGTCTGTCAGATGGATATTTTAACTGAATCGTGCTTGGAGTTGTCCAATGAAAACCATCTTTACTTTCACGGTATAAAACAGGGAATTTTCTTTTACAGTTAACAGTCCACATCTTATATCGTCCGTTTTCATAAATGATCGCCGGACTTAGAATACGATCAGTGCGTGCATCGGAAACCAATACATTCTGAGCTTTACTCCAGTGGATACCATCGGTTGTTGTACGTTTCATGATCTTATCGATCCTGGTACGATTATCGACCTGGCGCCAGTAACATTCTAAGGTATCGATATCTTTTCTATATACAAGATGGGTGTCTGAATTATACTGTTTGTCAGGGTCTTCAAATGGGGTCAATGGATCAAGTGAAACAGCTTTTCCCTCTCCTTCAAATGGCTTCCAATGAATCCTGTCATTGGAGACACAGACGTGTGGATTTTCTTTTCGCTGATTTGCACCTGGGTATGGAGTGTATGCCATCCAATAGCGATAGCCGTTCCATGGTTTTTCAAAGTTTAAGACTTTTGGGTGAAATGCCTGGTCATCACCGTAAGAACTGATGATATCAAGTTTTGATCTGCAAAGTTTCCTCTCCCAAGAGGTACTTGTTTTGGCAGGTTTATTAAATTCTGCCTGTGTGTTTTTTGGTGCACAAGAAGATGTGATGATCAATAAAACTAAGATCATCACCAGTGCAATGCTTTTGTTCTTTTTTAACATAATCTCCTCCTTATTGTAAGCAGCCTGTGAAAATCAAGAACAGTAAATATGGAAATTTACATAGATTTTACCTAGGCTGTTTACAGTATAACATAAGGAACAGTCTTGTTTTCATAAAAGTATAACAATTAAGGAAAATGAAAGAAAGTTATTGGGAAAGTATGAAAAATAATGCTATAATATTACAGAACAATCAAAAAAGCGTAAACGAAAGGGGAGCTTTCTCATGGACCAGATGAAGTATCTAAAGGAATTAGCAGTGCGTTATCCAAATGTCGCAGCTGCTTCAACAGAGATCATCAATCTTCAGGCAATCTTGCATCTTCCCAAAGGAACAGAGCATTATGTTTCTGATGTCCACGGCGAATATGAGAAATTCAGCCATATCATAAGGAATGGATCAGGAGCGATCCGAAGCAGGATTGAAGATGAATTTGGGAATACACTGACAACAAAGCAAAAGAAAAATCTGGCATCTGTTATTTATTATCCGGAGCAGAAGATGGATTTAATGGAGGAAGAATTACCAAAGAATTTCCTTCTTGAATGGCAGCATGATACGATGGTACGTCTGGTTCATGTTGCAAGATCAGTCGGGAATAAATATACAAGATCAAAAGTAAGGAAAGCAATGTCACCAGAATTTGCCTATGTGATGGAAGAATTGATGGTAGAACACCGGAGAGCTGATAAGAAACGCTATGTAGAACAGATTCTTGAGACGATCATCACGACAGGAAGGGTCAGACAGTTTATTGCAGCGATGGCCCATCTGATTCAGGATCTGGCAATCGATCATTTGCATGTGATCGGAGATATTTACGATAGAGGATCTGGTCCACACAGGATCATGGACTGCATCATGAAGACAGCGAATGTTGATATTCAATGGGGAAATCACGATATTTTATGGATGGGAGCTGCATCTGGGCACCGCGCATGTATTTGTAATGTTGTAAGAATCTGTGCAAGATACAATAATCTGGATGTTTTGGAAAATGGTTATGGCATCAATCTGATCCCGCTGGCAAGATTTGCATTGGAGTGTTACAAAGATGATGAATGTGAATTATTCCATGCATCTGGAGAAGTGGACGAGAGTAATATCCGAGAAGAAGAATTGAATAAGAAGATGCACAAAGCCATTGCGATCATGCAGTTTAAAGTAGAAGGTCAATTGATCAAACGCCGTCCAGACTTTTTGATGGATCAAAGATTACTATTAGACAAGATCGACTATGAAAAAGGAACGATCACATTAGATGGAAAAGAATATGAATTAAAAGATAAGAATTTTCCAACGATCGATCCAAATGATCCATATAAATTGACCAAAGAAGAAGAATATGTGATGGAACATCTGGTAACTGTATTTAAATACTGTGCTTATCTTCAGGAACATATAAGATTCTTATTTGCAAAAGGACACTTATACAAGGTATTCAATGGAATGCTTCTATATCATGGCTGTGTACCACTAAACGAAGATGGAACATTTCGTGAAGTAGAGATTGAAGGAAGAAAGTACGCAGGGAAAGAACTTTATGACATCTTAGAACATCTGGCAAGACAGGGCTATTATGAGGAAAAAGACATGAAAGCCAGAAAATACGGACAGGACATCATGTGGTTCATCTGGTCAAATGAAAACTCACCAGTCTACGGAAAAGCAAAGATGGCAACGTTTGAGCGCTATTTCTTGGATGATGCAGATCTTAAGAAAGAAAAGAAAGATTATTACTATCAGTGGTATGAAAATGAAGCAGTGATCAACCAGATCTTAGAAGAATTTGGATTAGATACATCGACAGGCAAGATTGTAAACGGGCATATGCCAGTAGCAGTAAAGAAAGGCGAAAGTCCAATTAAATGCGGAGGAAAGCTATTTGTCATTGATGGTGGATTCTCGAAAGCATATCAGAAGACAACAGGGATCGCAGGTTATACCTTAGTGTCTAATTCTTACGGATTAAAACTCGTAGCACACGAACCATTTGTATCAAGAACTATAGCGATCAGAGAGGAAACAGATATCCATTCAGATACGATCGTTATCAATAAGGTAACGAAACGTAAATGTGTTATGGATACTGATAATGGCAAGGCACTACAGGAGAAAGTGGCAGATCTTGAACAGTTATTATGGGCTTATCAGAAGGGACTTATTACGGAGCGTATTTAATTAAATTTTATGGATCAATCGTGTCATAGATGTAGATTAACAGTTGAAAATTGGGCGCATAAACTATAAAAAACATGAGGTATTCCTATGCCATGTGAAAATGCAGCCCAAAGTAATGATTATTTTGAATTTATCGGGGAATATAGTGGAGTCCTCGATTATGTAAAAGAAGAATTCAACACAGAATGCATTACAGTGATCGATCAGAGATTCGCGATCGCATATGTCAAAAAGAACGGACGGACATCCATATATGGACAAAATTATCCATATAATACGATTCCACGTTGTTTCGGTCTGATGGACACACAGATGTTAGAAGATGTCGGAGTAGCGCAAGTCAGAAGGAGTATCTTGGATCTTTATGGAAATGGTGTTTTAGTTGGAATGATCGATACAGGGATCGACTATGAACATCCAGCATTTCGCTATGAAGATGGCAGCAGTAAGATATATTCTCTTTGGGATCAGACAATAGAAGGTGACCCAGAAGATACATTTCTGGGATATGGGACAGAATATACAAAAGAACAAATAGAAGAGGCACTAAAAAGCGACGTGCCGCAGCAGAAAGTACCATCGAAGGATGAATCCGGACATGGTACTTTTTTAGCAGGTTTAATTGCTGGAAATGAGGATAACGAAACAGGATTTTCAGGAATTGCTCCGAATGCAGGATTGATCGTAGTGAAATTAAGAAAAGCAAAAGACTATTTGAAAGAATATTACTGTATTGATCCAAAATATGAAGCATATGCAGAAACAGACATCATGCTGGCAGTTCACTATATCGATCATATTGCAGAACAGTTGCAAAGACCGATCGTCATATTCTTAGGCATTGGCACCAACCTTGCGTCTCATCTTGGAACAGGACCATTAGACCAGTATCTGTCAGGCAGAGCGATGCTTCGGGGAGTCGCAGTTGTCACAAGCGCTGGAAATGAGGGGCAGGCAAGACATCATTACAGTGGTCAGGTTTCACAAAATGATGCAAAAGTAGAAGTCAAAGTTGGAGAGTCGGAGTATGGATTTACAATGGAACTATGGGGATTAGCTCCGAACCGCTATTATGTAGATATTGAGTCACCGTCAGGACAGAAAACAGGTAGGATACAAGGTGGGTTAAGCGGGCAAAGATATGTAACATTTTTATTAGAAAAAACAAGGCTGATCGTAGAATACTTTACGGTAGATACATCTGCAGGAGCTCCAGTTATCGTTATGAGATTTCAAAATCCGGCACCAGGAATCT
>OBWY01002059.1_pt1 | contig 10304 bp, 8 predicted proteins | sample 1538081 | NCBI WGS metagenome assembly OBWY01 (sample SAMEA2580089, study PRJEB22360) | human gut metagenome | biome: human gut; feature: human-associated habitat; material: faeces | place: Denmark | collected 2008/2010
CAATTTCCCGCCCGGGGCGCGCAGCCATTCGCCCGCCGCCGCGGCGTTCGGACAGCTCGGCGGCTATCTCTCCGTAACTGGCCGTCATGCCGTAAGGAATCTCTGCAACGAGTTGCCATACTTCATGCTGGAACGGAGTGGCCGCCGGATTCATCGGTGGGGCCTGGCTGAGGCTTGGGCGTTCGTCTGCAAAGTAGGCCTGCAGCCAGTCGCGGGTTATGCGGAACACCTCGAGTTCGGAATCTGGCGTACAGTTGTCTTTCTGCCGGTTCTTGGCGGCCCACCACCAGTCCTCGAGGCATAGCTCGGTGAGCGCCTCACCGTCTGAAGCCATCATCATCCGACCGATGGGTGTTTCCGCGGTGGTGCGTATCAATTGCCGTTGTGCCATACAGCCATTATGGCGTGTTCGCGCGGCTTTCTGCATTTCGAGGGGCTGATTTACGTTTCTTCGGAGGTCTACTTCCGTTTCAAGGGGCTGGTGTCCAAGTAGACGAGGCGCAAAAACGGCGGAATGGCGTTGGCGTTATGCTGTGGATACTTGTGGTGCAAAGGATGACCAGCCCCTCGAAACGGAGATAGATATTCGGAAAAGCTCAAATCAGCCCCTTGAAATGGAATTAGAACTCAATTTTGATGGAACGTGGAACTTGCGCGCGAAGCGGTGGACAATGGGAACCATGAACACATTTGGTTTGGGACATGACGTGGTGGATGTGGCCGCGTTCGCTGAACAGTTGGGACAGCCGGGCTCGCATATGCGTGCTCTGTTTTCCGTGCGCGAGGTACGGCAGGCGGCAGACCGCGCACGCCAAAAAAACGATGGCGAAGCTGTCCATCTGGCCGCCAAATGGGCCGGCAAAGAGGCGTTCCTTAAAGCGTGGTGTGATTTTCTGGGGAGTGCGCCGTTCCCGTTCACGCTGGATAATTTCCCGTGGCGCGAGATTGAGATTCTCGATGATTCGCGCGGTGTGCCGCATGTGTCGCTGAGTGGTGACGCATCGCCGGCGTTCCAGACTGATTACTCGGGTTCGATCCCCGACGTCCGCATCTCCCTGAGCCATGATGGCCCGGTTGCGTCCGCCGTGGTGATGATTCAATCCGGTAATAATTCGCGCGAAATCCGCTGAACGGTGCGAAATTTCAGCTTCTCTTCGGCGCGTCCTCGGTTACATGCATCGAACCGGTTTGATATAGTTGACGCAACGTGTCAAACGATTGACGCGAGCAGCGGGCAGAGACGAAGGAGTTTCCGGTGGCTCAGAGCAGCCAGTCGGCACAGGCAGAGAAGTCAATCGCGCAGAATAAGGCAAAGAAAAGGCATACCGGCACTGTTTTCAATACCCGCTTCGCAGCTCATAAGGATGAACTTGAGCGGCTCTTCATGAGTCTGTACAACGACCATGATGCCTTCGACTCTCTCGTCGACAGCATGGCTGAGGCCTATGCTGACCGTCCCGCCGACCTGAAGCGTCTCGACAAGTCCCGCGAACAAGACCCGGATTGGTACAAGCGCGGCAACATGTTCGGCATGACCATGTACACCGACCTGTTTGCCGGGGATCTCAAGAAGCTTGCCGATAAGATCCCGTACCTCAAGGAGCAGAAGCTCACTTACCTGCACCTCATGCCGCTGCTCGACATGCCCCACCCGAACAATGACGGTGGCTATGCGGTCCAGGACTTCGACGCTGTAGACCCGAAGCTCGGCACCAACGAGGACCTCGCCGCGCTCGCCAAGAAGCTGCGCCGCGCCGGTATCAGCCTGTGCATCGACTCAGTGAGTTATCGTTTTTCTTCCCCCCGTGCGCGTCGTTCAGGCCGTCGGCGCGATTAGTCGGGTCTCACCTTTCATCAATTTGGATGTCAATCCGCCGAGGAGCGGCATGAGGAATACGGTCACGGCGCCGGCGGCCACCAGCGTTGACGCGGTGGTTTGGTGCATGGTGCCGCCCTGCACCGCAAGAGAAGTCACGGCCACAATCAGCGGCAGAGCCGTTGTAAAATACAGCGAAACGGTGAGCTTATCCTGCGGGTCGAGTGGGTTGACTCGATGGTCGAGCGTCGTGGCCACAAAAATTGGCACCGCGCGCACCAGCAGCAGCATGATGATGAAGGTGATGAGCAGTGCAGGATTGGCCACGACCGCTTTCACGTCAATGGATGCGCCGGAAACCACGAAAAACACGGGAATAAGGAAGCCATAGCCCACGCCTTCGAGCTTCAGGTTCAATGTATGGTTGCCGTTCGGCGTGACGAATCGCAGGATGAAGCCGGCCGCGAACGCGCCCAGCACCACATCAAGCTGGAACAGGAACGCCAGACCCAGTTCGCTGAGCAGTTCAACGGCTTTGGTCACCCAGATTTTATCTAGGATGAATGGTCCGAATATCGCCCCGAACACCAGCAGCAGCACGGTCTGCGGCATGGGTTTGCCGGGAATAAGCTGCGTGATGATAGGACACGCCACTGCAATCATCATGATGATGGATAGCGAGACGAGATCATAGGTCATGGTCTGATCGAATTCTCTCCGTTTTCTTGAATACGTTTCGGCAGTGTAGTTCGTCCCGTTGTCTCGAAGCGGTCATGCAGTCTTGCCGTGTGACAACCCTGCGACAGGCGCGGTTGCCATCCCCACAGAAATATGTATAATAACCCAAGTCGCCAAAAGCGACGTTTGCGCGGATGTAGCTCAATGGTAGAGCCTCAGTCTTCCAAACTGATTACGCGGGTTCGATTCCCGTCATCCGCTCCACTATTTATATGTTGGTGTATCTAATTGGGAATACCGGAAGGGTGAGCTACCCCGAGTAGTATTAGTACTCATGGTGTTGAGAATCGACGAAGCTGAACTGCGTGCCAAGCTCTTTGAGCACAAAGAGCAGATTGCAGATTGGTTTCGGCCCGATTGCCAATGGGGTTGTCATCATCATCGAAGGATTGTTTTACATTCCTGCTGCTCTCACATCTGGACTCGACCAAATTTTTCAAGGATTGCTCCTTGCATTGAGCATTATCTTCATGTTCTATGGAATATGAAGTTTGATCACTGCTTGCAGAAATAAGTATGATGCCATAACACTGTATGAGGATATCGCCAACATGGATAGAACCGAACGAAGAAGCTCGATCATTGCGGTGAAAGACGCTAACCGATATCTTCTGTATCGTGATTTAGGTTGGGGATGCGACTTTTTCCCTAATCATGCAACCGCAAGCAGTACTGATGAGGATGTTCGTCAGCTGACGACGTATTTTGCCGATGAATTCGGAATTCCTGCTAAAGACTTTACTCTGTCTCACATTTGTGTGAAGGATTCTGAGAAGCCATCCACGGAGCATGATGGAGAGGTTCGTTATTACGAATACACGCTATACCGCGTTAGCGTAACGGTAATGCCTGACGCCTGGCGTTCCACTGAGTTCCATGTTGGTGCCAAGGACTGCCGCTGGATGACTCTTGATGAGATGCTTGCCGACCCTGTCATCAACAAAATCAATCATGATGTCGTTGCGATGGTGCGGGATAACTTGTAATTGTTGCCGCCTTTGGGGCATATGGTTGTTGGGCCGAAGCGCGTTCTATACCTCGATAATCATCGGAATCAGGGCGCAGCATGCTCTATGGAACTCTCTATACCCTGAAAATACTGAAAATCAGGATATAGCGCAGTAGAACAGAATCTGCAAACAGCGGTATGCCGAGGAATGAGATCCTCTTCACCCACGACGTAACGCAGATTCGTATCTTATGGACCTTATATATAGGTTTGTGGCCAAGGGGCTACCCACAACATTGCCCGTAACGCCACCGCCCGCAACAGAACACGGCCTTGGTGAGTCGTATGTTTGCGTTCACAGAAATTGCATGTAGTATGTCTCCGTGTATGCGTAGCGGTATGTGATACTACACACATGCGGAGCAGTGGCATACTGACGGTCGTCAGTAACTCCGGCCCCCGCGCAGCGGCGGCAAATCCGCCTCAGTTCCCAGATGGTGGGACCGGCACGCCCCGTCGAGAAGAAAAGTGCGTTATCGCAGGGTGGATGACGAGGGTGCCACTTTTCAAAAATTCCAGGGTCTTTTCAGTGTCGGGTAAAAAATTCCCTCTACCCGGGTGTACGCATTCGTGCTTTTTGCTTAATACCGTAACGCCTTATAAGCGTAACGCCGGGTTTTGGCGTACGTGATCGTAAGAGACAGGCAAGGTTATGAAGAGAATTGCAGAATGGTTCGCAGCGGTAGGGGCCGCGGCGGGCAGGAAAGGCAAACGGTTAGTGGCGATCGTTGCCGCCGTGGCGATGCTCGGTGGCGTCGCCGGTGTGAGCGCGACCGCCATGGCGGACGATGGGAATGCCTCCACGACACAATCGCAGACCACCGATGAGAAGGCGGCCGCCAGCGCGCCTGCTCCTCTTTCCACCGAGGGAACAAACGGCGTGCCGGATAATCCGACGTTGTCTGCTCCGGCCCGCGAGAAGACCGTTACCGCCAATGAAGACGGCACGTACACGGTGGCGTTGAACGTCACCGGTGCGAAGAGCGCGGGTACGGGCGAGATCGTGACGAACCAGCCACTCGACATCGTGCTGGTGTTGGATGTGTCCGGTTCGATGGCCGAAAAGATCGCTAGCGGTTGGAACCAGCCTACGAAGATTGACTCGCTCAAGACCGCGGTCAATAAATTCATCAATGCGACGGCTGCAGAGAACGCGAAGATTACCGACCAGAGCCAGCGGAACCGCATCGCCCTGGTGAAGTTCGCCGGCACCGAGAAGACCAGCGTCGGCAATGACTTTTACCGCGAAGGCTGGTCCTCCTACAACTACACGCAGATCGTCAGCAACCTGACGTACGACGTCTCCGGACTGACGAGCACGGTTAACGGCCTGAGCGCGTCCGGCGCGACCTCCGCCGACTACGCCTTCAACCGCGCCCAGGCGGCGCTAACGTATCAGCCTCGCGCCAACGCGAAGAAGGTCGTCATCTTCTTCACCGACGGCGAGCCGAACCACGGCAGCGGGTTTGACCCCACCGTCGCCGCCACCGCGGTGAACAAGGCGAAGAGCCTGAAGGACGCCGGGACGACCATCTACTCGATCGGCGTCGTCAGCGGTGCCAACCCCGGCGACACCTCGAGCAACCTGAACAAGTACATGCACGGCATCTCCAGCAACTACCCGGATGCCACTGCAACGAGCAGTGAGCATTTGTGGGGAAAGTCTTGGAACGCCAACCTCGGTGACCGCGCCGAGACCAGCAGCTACTACAAGGCCGCCACGGATGCCGGCCAGCTGAACAACATCTTCGAGTCCATTTATCAGGAGATCACCAAGACGGCTGAGTATGCCGACGTGACGATTCACGACAGGCTGTCCAGCTGGGTCGTGAGCTCCGACAGCGCCTCCGAGAATGGAGAGCCCGCGGGCTTCACGTACACGAAGACCCGGAACGGCCAGATCACGGCGTGGGATGACGCCCCGGAGGCGACGGTTGCGGCTGATGGCACCGTGTCTTGGCCGGTCATGTCCAACGACGACACGCTTGAGGACGGCGTCACCTACACGGTGAGCTTCAATGTCAAGCCGACGCAGGCTGCGTTCGACGAGGCTGTTAAGAACCACAAGGACGATGCCAATGCCTCCGGCGACAACAACTTCTACACGAACGACAACTCCAGCGCCACTGTCGACTACAAGACCGTGGTGACCTCCTCGCAGGGCGGCACGACGACGAGCGATCCGCAGACCGCCGCCTACCCGCAGAAGCCGACCATCACCCTTCCGGTCTCCAAGATTACGGTGACGAAGACCTGGTCCGACGACAACGAGAATCACGCGAATGATTCCGTGCAGGTCCAGCTCAAGCAGGACGGCGAGGATTATGCCAACGGTTCAGCAACTCTGAATGCCGCCGGCAACTGGACTCACGAGTTCACGGTGCCTGCCGGCCCTGAGGGGCACACATACTCGGTTTCCGAGGTCAAGGTTGAAGGCTATGACTCCAAGGTTGATAAGACTGACCTCAAGCTACAAGGTTTGACCGCACAATCCGGTGCCTTCACGGTAACCAACACGCCTTCTTACGTGACCTTGCCCGCTTCGGATGTCAAGGTGACGAAGGTTGTGCAGGGACATGCTGCTAATTCGGACTTCGGCTTCAACCTGAAGTGCGTGGATAGCACGGATGCGAATGCTGGTAAGTGCGCTGACGTTACCGGCTTGGCCAACAATGGACTGACTACGACTGTGTCCAAGGACGAATTGACTGCTAGCGGCGCGAGCGCGACGGTTGGCTTCGGCAATGGGGACCTGAAGTTCAGGGTTCCGACCGGTGCTGACAATTTGGTCTACACGTTCGAGGCTTCGGAGGACACCGAAAAGCCTGCTGCCGGTTGGAAGTATGACAACGATAAGGTGACCGTCAAGGTCACGGTCTCCAGGACGGATGCCGTTGTCTCTTACGAGTACGGCGAGAACGATTCCGACCGAACGAATACGGAGTCGGCACAGTTCACGAACAAGTATGTGGCTATCTCCAGTCTGCCGCTGACCGGTGGCACGACTGGTCGTGACTGGATGGTGTTCGGCGGTGGCCTGGGCCTGCTGGCCCTGCTGGCTGCTGCGGGCTACACGGTCTGGCGTAAGCGTCAGCTGGTCTGATTTCAAGAAACTTGAGGTGGTTTTGGCTCCTCTCGCTGAGGGGAGCTGGCCGCCGAAGGCGGACTGAGGGGGGGCAATGAAGGCTTCCCTCCCGAAAAAACAATAAGGATTTGCGGATCACGGAGGCCCTGCTGTGGGTCTGCAGCCTCCGCGATTGCAAGAAAAATCAATCACAATAAGGAAGAGAGGGTTTCTCATGAAGTTGAGGAAGCTTTTCGCGGGTGTCGCTGCTGCGGCCACCCTGCTCGGTGGCATGGCCTTCGGCGCCACCACCGCCAACGCGGCTGAGGCCAACATCTCCAGCACGACTATCACAGTCAACGCCACGGATGCAAACCAGTTCTACACCAAGCCGGTTGACACCGCTGACCTGCAGGCTAACCTGCGCATGTTCAAGTACGTTGAGCTCGCCAAGTATGTGTCTGATGGCAACACTGGCGTTGAGCTGGAGGGTTTGGTCTCCGGTGAGGCAGTGGATGCTGCTTTCGCTGCTGCTGGTTACAACGACCAGACCAAGGGTGATTCCCTGAACGAGTGGGCCTGGCTGGGCAACACTACCCTGACCGCCGCGCAGACCACCGCTTTTGTGAACGCGCTTAAGGATCTGGCTGTCACGGACATTACCCCGACGGCTTCTAACGGTGGCAAGACCCAGACCTTCACCTTCGCTGAGGGTGGTCTGTACTTGATTGTCGACCAGAGTGGAAAGCTGGTCGTCGAAGATAATGACACTCACAAGCTCGTGTGGAATGGCAATGCTCCGATTCTCGCTGGCACTGCTATCACGGTCGCCGCGCCGTCCGTGAACAACGCCACTGGCGTTCTCGCCGCTGCCGGCGTTGTCGACCTGAAGAGCAGCAAGGAAGAAACCACCAAGGCTGGTGCCGTGACTTGGCAGAAAATCGACAAGAACGCTGCTGCTCTGACTGGTGCTGAGTTCCAAGTGTACGAAGGCGATGTTAGCGGTCTGTCCGCTGACGAGCTCAAAGCGAAGACTCCGCTTAAGTTCAATGGCTCTAACGGTGCGTATTCTCTGCCGACCGCCAATGCTGATGGCACTTACCCTGAAGGCGCCACGGACACACTGCAATCCAACGCTGAGGGTAAGTACACTCTGAACGGTCTTAAGCTCAACACCACCTACACCGTGATTGAGACGAAGGTCCCGACTGGCTACAACGGCACCTTCGTTGGCAAGTTCACGATCACTACCGGTGCAACCGCAGATGCTGCTGCCACCTTCGCTGGTAAGGATGCCTGGAACCTGTCCAAGGACAACAAGGGCACCTTCCAGGTCACCAACGTCAAGAACATCACCCAGCTGCCGCTCACCGGTGCCGCCGGAACCATGCTGTTCTCCGTGATCGGTCTGCTGATCGCGGGTGCCGCGGTGACCGTGTTCGTCAAGTCCCGTTCCACCAAGCGCGCTCTCAACGCGTGAGCTTGACTGCTGCTTATAACTGAGCAGCTATAACAATGGCCGATCTGATTATTCAGATCGGCCATTTGTCATATTGGCGGCATCTCAGACGGATGACTTGTGGACCATCTCCGAATCTTATGGGCAATGTATGGCATTTTGATTTGAATGTAATGGGGCCGGGCATCGAAAATAACTTGTGTTTCACCACAACAAACGTTTCACGCAGGCTCGGTAACAATCGCCAAGCGAACACAATCGTAGGGGAGGTGAAGGATGGGCCTGTATACCCCATTCGTGGGCCGATTATCGTTCAGTTGCCGTCCAGCCACTACTCAGGCTCCACTTAAACGGGGATAAAAACGACCCTACTAGGGGTTAGGCATGTCCGAATTATAAGTATTACTATCCCGAACTATGGCATTCACCCCATAATCAAGGGGGGTGTGCAATGAGCCTTCCAACGAGTGTAAGGGATGAGGATGACCAGTGGTGGAGGGACTTTTAGCCCCGAGGAGATCAAGTATCTGAAGTCGTTGTCGGCAGTGGCGGAAGCCACGGCGAAGCGCATCACCTATACCGATGATTTCAAGCGTTACTGTGTAGTCCACTACAACGAAGGTGCCTCACCCGTGCGCATGTTCCGTGAAGCCGGATTGGATCCGGCTCTAATCGGGTACAAGCGCATCGAACGTTGCCTTGCCCGCTGGCGTGAATCGCAAGACGAAATCCTGAACTCCGGCAATGCCAAAGCCGGCGTGGAAAATAAGCTGGGGGGGGGGGCTTCAGATTCGGAGCTTTTCCGCTCGGGAGCCGCGGGCGCACCAAACATTCCGGAGAGTGCGCGAGCAGCGAGAGCTTGGCGCGACTCGGCGGAATCGTCACTTCCGGCTGGTACCGGCAGCGAATCCGATTTCCACGTATCGCCCGAACGTCGCGCCATCATCTTCCCCGTCTCCCGCAAAGAGCAGAACAATGACCTACGCGACTTGCTGATTTCGCAGCAGGTACGTCGTATCGACGAACTGGAGCGTCAGGTCGACATGCTCGAGGCCCTGCTGCACGGCAGGGGGGGGGGGGGTGCTCGTTGGTGCGCCGGGCAGGCGGCGTAAGGAACAGGCTGCCAATACGTTGCCTGAGGAACAGACGGATACAGCGGCGGACAAGTCGCCGGATACAGACGGGCAACAGCAGTAGCCTGTCTGTATCCAATCAGTGCGCGAAACCACAGGGAACATCAGGTACTTGCCCAACACGCACGCTAAGATAGGCATCGCAATAATCGGCATGGCAATACATGGCAATAAGCAGGTAATCGGCGAGGCGGTGCATGGAGCAGGAATCCAACGAGCAAGAACCTAACGAGGCGACGGAAATCGTAGGCGGCAAAGTAGAGACCGTCGAGGTTTCCAGGCACCCCGAGGCTTCCATACCCGAGACCGATTTGTCTTTGGCTGATATCGAGCGCCGTCGCTCCCATCCGTTGCGTTGGGCGTTGATTATTCTTGCCGTACTGTGCGCCATCATCGCGCCATACTGGTTCGGTCGCTCGCTGGCGGTGAATAATACTGACTCCATTGTGGCCGTGCTCGGGGGAGTGTCTCCGCAAGGTATCGCACTGGTCGGTTGGGTGGCCGTGGTGATCACGTACGTCGGATTGGCGATGGCGGTGGTCGTCTCGCCGTCCTGGCCATGGCTGATCGTGTTCGTGCTCGGGCTGGCCTGTGAGCAGTTCATCGCGGGACTCAGCATGCTCAATCTCAACTTCTGGTATTCCACGTACGTGGTCTACGGCAAGCAGGCCGGTCTGGCAAATGCCGCGAATCTGGGCATTATGGGGGCGGCGATCGGCATCGCCGTATACGCCCTGGTGTTTGTTGGTCTGCTGGTGATTATCCGGAAGACCTCGCCGCTGAACGTACTGACCAAAAGCTGGGCGAGTTTCATTCTGTACTTCGTGATTGAAACCATCGCCCTGCTCGTGGTGTTGTTTGGCGGATTGCTCACCACTGTGTGAGCGCACGTGAGTCGCCGTACGTCGCTCAATACTCACCGCTCACTGCTCACCACCGCGCAAACCGTGTGCCCGATGTCTATTTAGAGGTGCAACACCCCCTGTTGGTCCTGCAATTATAGCAGTTCGTCGGCGAATGCCTCGGCGGGCCGGATTCAATTTGTAAGCGCAACGCTTGTGTTCGGGCTGGCTGCCTTCGATTGT
>OBWY01002065.1_pt1 | contig 10281 bp, 8 predicted proteins | sample 1538081 | NCBI WGS metagenome assembly OBWY01 (sample SAMEA2580089, study PRJEB22360) | human gut metagenome | biome: human gut; feature: human-associated habitat; material: faeces | place: Denmark | collected 2008/2010
CACCGTCAAAACCATTGCAAGACAACGCATCCACCGGCGTGTCGAAATTCCGTCCAACTGAATCGTCTTTCTCCTTTTCCACAGAAACCAGCCTATCCTTCCGGAAAACATGTTCGTCGTATGAGTCGCCTTATCAGGAATTAACGGAACGATACGTTAAGGGGATTCTGTTATCCTGTGGGGCGCAGCGGAGCAAAATGACCAGCCAAGACGGGATGGTCCCTTTCATGAACAGGCTTTTAACTCAAAATAGAAAACGGATCGAATATTCCGTAGTGATACCGCGGAGGGAGGGAACGGCATGGAGACGCAGCTTATGAGGCTACAGGACCTGAGGCTCGAAGAAGGAATGTCTCTGGAACAACTGGCCGGGCTCTCCGGCGTGGATCATGATCGTCTCGCCATGTTCGAAAACAATCCGGAAACCGTACGCAATATGCATTTGGACACCGCTTGCCAAATTGCCAAAGCATTGCACTGCAACGTGTTGGAGCTCCATCCCGACGAAGGTTGGAGAGGCGGAATCCACTGCGCTGAATCCGGTCTAAGAGACATTCGTCGGACTCGCGGCTATACGCAAAGCGAGTTGTCAGAGATGACAGGGATTCCCCAGCCGAACATCTCTTGGTTTGAGACAGGCTATCGCTCAACCTCAGGCATGCGGCTGGATACAGCCAGGCGTCTGTCGGAAGCGCTTCAATGCGATCCAACAGATTTCCTAAAAGAAGCGTATCGCCGATATGAATTTAAGTGTTGTATCTGATTTAGATACAACACTTAAATTTCATCGGATGCCATACTTCGCCAAACGAATGCATCCCGCGTACCTCCCATCTCACCAAAAGGATTAGGCAAGAGAGAAGCCCTTCAATCATTGACTTCACAAACGATAACGTCCGAAATCTTGCGCACTTTCGGACGTTATCTGGCGCGGAGGACGCATTTGCGCAGTTCGGAGGCGATGAGCACGATCATGGCAAGGCCCAAGCATTCGACCCATGCGCCGGCGCTGAGCGGTACCGTACCGAAAGCAATGTTGAGGAACGGAATATAGATCACCGCCAACTGCAGCACCGTGCTCAGTGCGAGCGCGCCCCATAGCCACTTGTTGGAGAACAGTCCGACGAACGCCGACTGCAAGTGCGAGCGCGAGGCAATCGCGTTCAGCATTTGGGCGAATACGAGAATCGTGAAGCCCATGGTGCGCGCTTCAGTCATTTGCGCGTCGTGGCCGATCGCATCGACGGAGCGGTCGGTGAACAGGCCTCCGGCCAAATGCATGTCCATGCCGATCAGGGTGACGGCCGCCATAATCACACCAATGAAAATGATGTCGCCCCACATTTCGGCGTCGATCACACGATCAGTGAGTTTGCGAGGTTTGCGCGCCATCACGTCATCGGTAGACGGGTCGACACCCATAGCGAGCGCGGGCGCAGCATCGGTGAGCAGGTTGATCCACAGCAGCTGCGTGGCGAGCAGTGGCACGATCACGCCTTGGCTGCCGGGCTGGGTGATGCCGAGGAATCCGGCGAGCATCACGCCGCCGAACACGGTGAACACTTCGCCCACATTGGAGCTCAGCAGGTAGCGCAGGAACTTGCGGATGTTGTCGAAAATGCCTCGTCCTTCGCGCACGGCTGCGACGATGGTGCTGAAGTTGTCGTCGGCGAGAATCATTTTCGCGCTTTGTTTGGTTACTTCAGTGCCGGTAATGCCCATGGCTACGCCGATATCGGCGGTTTTGACGGCAGGAGCGTCGTTCACGCCGTCGCCGGTCATGGCCACGATATTCCCTTGCCTCTGCAACGATTCGACGATTTTCAGCTTGTGTTCCGGCGCGACTCGCGCATAGACGGACACTTCACTGGTCACCTTGTCGAAGGCCGCTTCGTCGGGCAGTTCGTCAAGCTGACTGCCGGTCATGGCCTCGCCACCCTTGTCGATAATGCCCAAATCGGTGGCGATGCGAGCTGCGGTCAGCGGGTGGTCGCCGGTAATCATTACCGTACGGATGCCGGCGCGATGCGCTTCTGCCACGGAATCACGCACTTCCGTACGCGGCGGATCGATGATGCCGACCATGCCGACCCAAATCAAATCATTCTCAAGCACATCGCTTTGTTCCGCAATATCGGCAACATGACCCGCGGAATTCAGCATGACTCCTGACACTTGTGCAAGCGAAGCGGTACCGAGCGGACGGTAGGCCTGACCCAACGTGCGGTACGCGTCGGAAGAAAGCTGTTCGACAGTCGCAAGAATCTGCTGACGATCACCTTCCGTAAGTGGACGAACGGCACCGCCGACCGCAATTCTGCTGCAATATCCAAGAAGCACATCGGGGGCACCCTTGGAGAAGACGGTCAGGCGGCCGGCATCGGTGTTGTCTCGCGCCACGATGGACATGCGCTTACGTTCGGAAGTGAAGGGGATTTCGCCGACGCGCTCATAGTTGGCATACTTGCGATTCGCCTTCACTTTTCGTGCTGCGACAATGAGTGAGACTTCGGTCGGGTCGCCGACCGCTTCCCACGTTACGTTTTCCGCATTTCCGGCAGAAGCGACGACTTCGCGCAGTTCGCCGTCGTTTGCCAGCGCACCCACGGCAAGGGTTGCGACGGCTTCCGATTCGATGATCTCGCGTATTTGCGCATGTTCCATGGTCTGCGAATCGACCACCATGCGGCCTTCCGGCGCATAGCCGGTGCCCGTGAGCTGCACTTCGCCACTCGGCGTGACCACACGCTCCACGGTCATCTCATTGCGGGTGAGTGTACCGGTTTTGTCGGAGCAGATCACCGAAGCGGAACCGAGCGTTTCCACCGAATGCAGCTTCTTGACGATCGCATTGTGCATGGCCATGCGCTGCACGCCGAGCGCGAGCACTACCGTAAGAATCGCAGCCAAACCTTCCGGCACGGCCGCGACAGCCAGAGAAACGGCCAACAGTAGCGAATCGATTACATCGTGAGCGTCTTGGAATCCTTCGGTAAGCGCGAGCGCGACCAGCACCACGACCGCGATGATGCATACCGCAATGCCGAGGATTTTGGAAACGTAGTTCATTTCCTTTTGCAGCGGGGTTTCGTCGTCTTCCGTGGCTTGCAGCAGGTCCGCGATTTTGCCGACCTGCGTGCCCATGCCGGTGCTGGTTACGATGGCGCGGCCAGTGCCTTGCGTTACGGACGTGCCGTTGAACACCATGTTGGCGCGGTCGCCGAGGGCTTTCGCCTGTGCGAGGGTGTCGGTCTTTTTGCCGACGGGCACGCTTTCGCCGGTGAGGCTGGCTTCCGCGATGCGCAGGCTGGCGGCCGTAAAGAGGCGTCCGTCCGCGGAGACGGAGTCGCCTTCACCGAGCACGATGATGTCGCCGGGCACCACGTCAACCGTGTTGATGCGTTCGATTTGACCGTCACGCAGCACGTTGGTCTGCGGCGCGGTCATGCTGGAGAGCGCTTCGACGGCCGCTTCCGCCTTCGATTCCTGGATGTAGCCGAGTACCGCGTTGACGATGAGAATCAGCACGATGACGATGGCGTCGAATGGCAATGCTTCGCCGCCTTCCGCACCCGGTACGGCGTTGGCCCGTTCTATGAACCATGCGACGAACGAAATGCCGGTTGCAGCCAACAGCAGGTAGACGAGGGGATCTTTGAATTGTTCGAGGAATTTCTTCCATTTCGGCACCGGTGGTGCGGATGCGAGTTCGTTCGGTCCGTACTTGTCGAGTCGCCGCTTGGCTTCCGCTTGGCTCAGGCCGGTATTCAAATCGACGCCAAGCGATTGCGCGACGGTTTGTGCATCGGCGAGCGACGGATCGACTTGCGTTTGCGTTGCGATATTCTTCGCTTGTTCGAAATTTCCCGAACTGGTCTCGCGGAATTGGGTGGATTGATCTTCCTTGCGATCAACCATGATGATCTCCTTGGGAGCGCCGCGGAGTAGTCAGCTCTCCCCTGCCGTTGCGATAGCGCGAAAACCGGAAAATTGCGATTTTCGCAACCACTCGCTGAACTGGGCAATGCTGCGCGGTTGTGGACACCGGGCGTGTGCCATCGGTGCATTCCTGCCATTATTGCACACCATGCCCATTTTGCAAGACTGCCACACACCGTCTTTTGTCAAAAATTCGCAAATTCGTGAAACATGTCGTGAAACATAATTTGCAATCTCACTTCAATCACATACCCAATCGATTGTTCCATCACAAGACAACATGGGTCGCAACGTCGCTACCATCTTTATCGGAAAAATCGTGAGGTCACCAGATCAAAATCGTGTGGCAATTTGTTCAAATCGCGTGGCAAGACAGCCAAATCATGCGACCCATCCATCAAAATGGACGATGAGGAGGATTTTGTTGATGGCTTAAATTAGACAGATTGCCTAGAATGAGGGGTAGGGCTTCCGAAACGTTTGAGCGCAGGCGGACACATTCACACACGTCCGAACGTCACGAAGCAAGCTCTTCAAGGAAAGGGGCCATCATGAGCGACTCAATGAACAACCCGTATGTGAACAATCCGAATCAGAACGGCAGCAACGGACAGCAGCCGCAAGGTCAGCCGGAATACGGGGCATACGCGCCAAATCAGCAATCGCAAGGCCAACAGCAGAGCGGCAATCCCAACAATTCGAGCAATCCGTATCCGAGCGAGCCGCAGACCCCACGCTACTTTGACGGCCCCAACGCCAACCAAAACCCGAACCAGAACGGCTTCTTCTACGCGAGCTACACCACCGGCCAACCGTACGGACAGCAGAACAGCCAACCAGGAACCGGCAACGACGACTGGCAGCCAACCAGCCCGTTCAAACTTGCGGAGGAATGGCTGCCAAAGAAGGCGAAGAACGCGATCCGCGGCACCTACGCAATACTTGGCATCGCCGCCATCATCCTCGGCTTGGCACTGCTGATCTGGCCGGGAGCCACGCTGAAAGTCGCCGCAATCGCGCTCGGCGCATACTTCGTGGTTTCCGGCGTGGTCCGCATTGTGACCGCAATCGTGGAACTCGGGCTTCCGGGCGGATGGCGCGTGCTTGACATTCTGATCGGTCTGATGCTGTCTGTCGGCGGTGTGGTCATGTTGAAGAACGCAGCGCTTTCCGGAGCCACGCTCGCCGTGCTCATCACCATGGTGGTCGGCCTCGGCTGGATGTTGGAAGGCGTGATGGCGCTCGTGGAATCATGGCGCATGCCAAGCTCCGCATGGGCCGTGATTTACGCGCTGCTGTCGATTGTCGCCGGCTTCATCGTGCTGTTCTCCCCCATCAGCTCCACGACCTGGCTGATTCTGTTCGGCGGATGCGCGCTTGTGGTGATCGGCATCGTCGCAATCGTGCGCGCGTTCACTTTCGGCAAGTCCAATCGCAAGTAATTTTCACGGCGAAGGCCGTAAAGTCTGATTATCTCTGTTTTCCCAAGGGCACCAAGCAACAGCTCAGTGCCCTTTTTCACGCCTATCGTCGTCCGCTTTTCATATGTTATTACTTTTTTCAAGATTAGCCGATGATTTTACAAAAGAAGTGACGACCGTCGCATGACATCGATGGTTTGCCCGGCTTAGAATAAAGGCACAACAGAAGAACGAAGAAAAAAGACGAACACAATACAGACTTACGGCAGCGGCCAGAGGAATGACAAGAAGAAAAGACGCGCCGCCAAGCCAAGTGAAAGGAAACATCATGAAGAACAACACTTTCGACCAGATCATCAACTCCGACCTCGCCTCCATCGACCCGGGCTTCGGCCAGTTCGCACTCGCCAAGGCCTCCGCCGACCTGATGAAGAAGGTCCTTAACAAGTAAGACCGCTTCCTAGACGGAAGGCAAAGCGCAGGCGCGACAGCACCCCGCTCCTCTTCTTTCCAATCCTTAAATCACATAGCGGGAGGCCGCGGTTCCAAACGGAATCGCAGCCTCCCGCTTTTCACGTACGCCGGCTACACCTCCTCAGCAGCGAGATTACGGGCTGCGGCACGTTCGCGGGGACCGCGCGTCACATAGAAACCAATCGCCACAATCACGAACATCACCGTGCAGCAGGTCCACAGCACGTGGCTGCCGAACGCGTTCAGAATCCAACCTCCGACAAGCGGCGAGAAAGCATTGGACAGCGACCACACCAGGTTGTACAGGCCCTGATACGTGCCGCGCACATCCTTTGGCGCGATGTTCGCCACCGTCGTGGCGGCAATCGGGAACGTGCCAAGCTCGCCGAGCGTCCACAACACAGTCGCAATCGCAAATGTCACCCACGAATCGGCGCCGATTTGGAACGCGTAACCAACCGCCGTGATGGACATGCCAAGCACCAGCACACGGGTGTTGCTCATCCGCTGAAACAACGCGATCGCTGGAATCTGCAGCAAGCACAGAATGCCACCGTTGATGGTCAGCAGGCTGGAATATTCGTCCGTGCCGAGCCCAATCTGCGTCATGGAGATCGGCAGGCCGCTGACGATCTGGTAATACGCCAACGTGTACAGGAACATCAGCACCACCATCGACATGAGCGCTTTGTCGGAGCACGCGCGACGATAGCTACGCCATATGGAGAATTGCTGCGATTGGGTAGTTTGTGAAGTTTCAGAACGTTCCATAGGTTGTTTCACGACGCGTTTCACAAACCGTCCGGCAACGCGCACACCCAATCCGGCTTCCTTGAAGAATACCATCATCAGCAACGTGGCGAACACCAGCACCGCCGCTTCCACATAGAACATCAGCGAATAGGAAATCTTGACAAGCTGGTTGGCGATGATCGGCCCGATCGCAAAACCGAAATTCACAGCCCAAGTCTGCAACGAATACGCGCGCTTCTGCTTACGGAACGGGACAACGTCGGAAACGTACGCCGCGACCGCGGGCGTCGGTACGGAGGAAATCACACCGTATATCAGCAACGCAATCGCCATAATCCAAGGATCGCCGATAAAAGCCAGCAAAACCAGCATCGCAGCGGAACCCAAGTTACCGATGACAATCATCGCAGGCCGCCCGAATCGGTCAGACAACGCGCCACCGTACAGGCAGCCGAAAATGCCACCGAAACCGTACATGGAAACGATGGTGCCGGCCACGCCCGCGCTCACATGCATGTCGGAAACAAGATACATGGAAAGGAACGATGTGACGAAACGGCCCATCCACAGGATGAGCAACGTGACCCACAAACCCCAGAACATGACGGGCAAACCAAAAATCTCTCTTCTTTTCTCCATTCCATCCATCATATCGGTTAGGAGCGAAGCAGCCGTTTTTCCCGGGGTGCTGGGACAATAGGCAGTTATGGCAATGAAAAAAGGACCGACCAAGGGGTCGGGTGGAAAGCATCGTAACTCGCTGAGGGGCAAGGGACCGACTCCCAAGGCCGAAGACCGAGTGTATCACAAGGCTTACAAGGAAAAGCAGGCTACCAATCGCCGTAAGATGGCGGATCCGCGGCTGGCAGCACGCCGCCGCGCGGCAAAGTTCAGCTCGGAATCCGATGATCTCGTCATCGGCCGCAATGCCGTACTCGAGGCGCTGCGCTGTGGCGTGCCCGCAAGCACGCTGTATGTGGCCGCACGCATCGAACATGATGATCGCACGCGCGAAATCATTCGTCTCGCCGGCATTCATGGACTGAACCTCATGGAAGCTGACCGTTTGGAAATGGATCGTATCGCACGCTCCTCCAACCATCAGGGCGTGGTGATGAAGGCGCAGCCGTTCCAGTATTCCTCGCTCGCCGAGCTGGTGGAACGCGCTGACAAGAAGTCCCGCGCCATGGAAGCGGCCAACTCCACAAGCGCACGCATTGCGGCACGTCCGCTGTTCATCGCGCTTGACGGCGTTACCGATCCGCAGAACCTAGGCGCGGTCATCCGTTCCGCGGCCGCATTCGGCGCGAACGGCGTGATCCTACCGGAACGTCGCTCCGCTTCAGTCACCGCAGCCGCATGGAAGGTGTCCGCAGGAGCTGCCGCACATATGCCGGTCGCCCGCGTGGTGAACCTCACCAAAGCCATTGAAAGCCTGAAGGAACGCGGATACTACAGCGTCGGCCTCGACGGCGGCGGTGACGCCCTCGTTGGCGAAACCGGCTTCGAAACCGATCCGCTGGTTGTGGTGCTTGGTTCCGAAGGCAACGGCCTGAGCCGTCTTGTACGCGAGACATGCGATTCCATCGCCGGCATCCCAATGTCAAACATGGTCGAATCGCTGAACGCTTCCGTCGCAGCAGGCATCACACTGTATTCCGTCGCACGCGCCCGTCGTGAGGCCGGTGCCGCCGCCAGCGCGAAGTAATAACTCGCAAAGTAACAGCAAGCACAGCGAAACTGCGGAAGCAACCACGGCAAAGCAGCACGTCTGGAATGATTATGAGCGGATAGTCCATACGGATTATCCGCTCATTTGTTATGCAAGTCTGTACTTGGATTGATCCTGGGCTTACCGCAGACCCAGCATTGCCTTCGACTCGACTATCGTCTTGTCTCAGGGCGCACTAGCTGAGACTCCACTGGAGCCTCAGCTTTTCAGTGCGCCCATACGGCTGCGTCGGGATCGTCGTCGGGGTTGTAGCCGTCGTCAGGATCGTCATAGGTGTATTCGTCATCGATCACACCGGAATCAGCTTCAGCGTTCAGGGCGTCCACATCCTTCGTGGTGAGCTTGTACTGCGGAAGCACCTTGTCCACATAGCTTTTCACAGCCTCGGCCATCGGCACATCATGACCAGCACTCTCAGCCAAGAACCAACGGTGGTCAAGCACCTCATGGAAGAACTGCGCCGGTTCGATCTGCGAACGATATTCGCGCGGAATCATGCGTACGGTCGGTTCGAACACTTCACGCATCCAATCGGTAGCAACAATCTCAAGATCCTCACCATCACGCCATGTGGAAGCACGGTAGGCATCCAAATCGTTGAGAAGTCGACGAGCCTGATTCTCCTGCACATCAAGACCAGTCAAACGCAGCAGCTTGCGATTCGCATAACCGGCATCGACCACACGCGGACGCACCAGCACGCGCTTGCCATCCTCAGCGGTCTTCATTTCCAACTCATCCACATCAAAACCAAGCTCATTCAGCTTGTTGACGCGCTTCTCAATCTTCCACATCTCATCCGGACCGAACTTGTCGGTATCAGTCAGCGCACTCCACAGCGAATGATAACGATCCACCAAACGGTTGCCGATCTCAATCTCATCAACATCGCTCGGCAGCAGCGAACCGGATGAAAGATCCATCAATTCGCCAATAATGTTCGTACGAGCCAAATCAACATCATATTCACGCTGGCCTTCCGTCAGATTAATCTGCAGATCACCGGTTTCCGCATCAACCAAAAATGCGGAGAACGCGTAGGCATCACGCAGGAACAACACGTTCGACAGCGACACATCACCCCAATAGAAGCCGGCCAAATGCAAGCGCACTATCAGCACAGCCAGTGCGTCGATCAGTCGTTCCGCGGTATCAGGGCGCAGATTACGCGCGAACAGCGCACGATACGGCAGTGAGAACTTCAAATGCCTGGTAACAAGAATCGCTTCCAGCGGCTCGCCTTCACGGCTATGGCGGCCCGTGACCACGGCGATCGGCTGCACAGTCGGCAGTTCCAGCTTCTGCAGGCGACGCAGCAGCTCGTATTCTCGTTCCGCCACATTGCGCGTAATTTCCTTCATGGCGTACACTTCGTCGCCCACGCGCACGAAACGCACCACGTGCCTGGAAATACCACGCGGAAGATTGGCCAGCAGGTCTTCCGGCCAAGTAGCCAGCGGCTTTTCCCACGGCAGGGTGAACATCTTCGGATTCGAGCTTGCGGCGGGGGTTTTTTAAGCCCCCGGCGCCCGGTATTGAGATTTCAACGCCTGCGGCTCCGGAGATGGTGCGGCCGGATCTTCGGCCTTCACGGAAGTTGCTTTCAGCACACGGGGATCCATCTGTGGCAATTCAAGAGATTCCATAGAACAACAATCTACCTGTTGACCTACCCGAAGAAGCAAGTATGGACGAATCCGTTTCACCTGCCGATATTTCATCCATCGATATGCGATGATCACCATTGAAATTCCAATATCGCATTTCATTTGAGATCTCACCATTGCAATCTCAATAATGAAATCTCACTACAGGAAAACAAATCTCACTATTGCAGATACAACAAAAGAAGCCCCGCACCAACGCGGGGCTTCTCCAACGAGACGGTAAGAGAGGAAGAGTACGTCTCGTTTAATGGTTGACGGAAGTTCGCACTTCCGCCAAGTTTTTATTCAGCCACCC
>OBWY01002081.1_pt1 | contig 10220 bp, 6 predicted proteins | sample 1538081 | NCBI WGS metagenome assembly OBWY01 (sample SAMEA2580089, study PRJEB22360) | human gut metagenome | biome: human gut; feature: human-associated habitat; material: faeces | place: Denmark | collected 2008/2010
CCGTTCATTTCATTCTCCCTCCACTTTCCACTATCTTTGTCCCCACGATGAAAAAGTTTGCCGACGTCATATTGCCTTTGCCTTTGCACAGCTGCTTCACCTATTCCCTGCCCGACGAGTGGGCGGATGAAGTGCAGATTGGTTGCCGGGTGGTAGTACCATTCGGACGGAAGAAATACTATACAGCCATCGTGCGCAACGTGCACTATTGTGCCCCCACCGAATACGAAGTAAAGGAAGTGTCCGCTTTGCTGGATGCCCGCCCGATACTGCTTCCGCGGCAGTTCAAGTTCTGGGAATGGCTCTCCGATTACTATCTCTGCACGCAAGGAGACGTCTACAAAGCTGCCTTACCCTCTGGCTTGAAGCTGGAAAGCGAAACAATCGTAGAGTACAACCCCGATTTCGAATCCGATGTCTGCCTGCCGGAGAAGGAACAGAAGATACTGGATATGCTCTCTGCCGACCCGGAGCAATGCGTGACGAAACTGGAGAAGGAGACCGGCATCAAGAACATACTTTCTGTCATCAAGTCACTGCTCGACAAAGAGGCCATCTTCGTAAAGGAAGAATTGCGCCGCACCTACAAGCCTAAGACCGAAACCCGTGTACGCCTCACCGCCGCCGCCCGCAACGAACACCGCCTGCACATCTTCTTCGACGAGTTGCAGCGCCGTGCCCCCAAGCAACTGGACCTGCTGATGAAATATCTGGAACTCTCCGGCTACCTCAGCGGACGAGATATAAAAGAAGTCTCCAAAGCCGAACTGCTGCAACGCACCTCTGCCACCCCTGCCGTATTCAACGGTCTTGTGGACCGTGGTGTATTCGAAGTCTACCAGCAGGAAATAGGTCGCATAGACAAAGCACTCCTCAAAGAAGTCATCCCCGTCAACCCGCTGAACGAGCACCAGCAACGCGCTTATCACTCCATCTTAGAGAATTTCCAAAGCAAGAATGTCTGCCTGCTGCATGGCATCACGGCAAGCGGCAAGACAGAAGTCTACATTCACTTGATAGAGGAAACCATCCGGCAAGGAAAGCAAGTGCTCTATCTCCTGCCCGAAATAGCCCTCACTGCACAAATCACAGAGCGCCTGCAACGCGTATTCGGCTCCCGACTGGGCATCTATCACTCCAAGTTCCCCGATGCCGAACGGGTGGAAATCTGGCAGAAGCAGCTGTCGGAAGCAGACTATGACATTATTCTCGGCGTCCGCTCCTCCGTTTTCCTTCCTTTCCGCAACCTCGGTCTTGTGATTGTGGACGAGGAGCACGAAAACACTTACAAGCAGCAAGACCCCGCCCCCCGCTATCATGCCCGCAATGCAGCCATTGTACTCGCCTCCATGTACGGCGCCAAAACTCTGTTGGGTACGGCAACCCCTTCTGTAGAGACTTGGCACAATGCCACATCCGGCAAGTATGGCCTTGTGGAACTGAAAGAACGCTATAAAGAGATACAACTGCCGGAGATTATCCCCGTAGACATCAAGGAGCTGCACCGCAAGAAGAAGATGAACGGTCCGTTCTCCCCACTGCTCCTACAATATATCCGCGAGGCGCTGGAACAAAAAGAGCAAGTCATCCTCTTTCAGAACCGCCGCGGCTTCGCCCCCATGATAGAGTGCAACACCTGCGGCTGGGTACCCAAGTGCAAGAACTGCGACGTCAGCCTCACCTACCATAAGGGGCTGAACCAACTGACCTGCCACTACTGTGGCTACACCTACCAACTGCCCCGCATCTGCCCCGCCTGCGAGGGCACTGACCTGCGCAACCGCGGCTTCGGCACGGAAAAAATAGAAGATGACATCAAAGCCCTCTTCCCCGACGCCCGCGTAGCCCGTATGGACTTGGACACCACCCGCACCCGTACCGCCTACGAGCGCATCATCTCCGATTTCCAGCAAGGCAAGACGGACATCCTGATAGGCACGCAAATGGTGTCCAAGGGTCTGGACTTCGACCACGTCAGCATTGTGGGCATACTCAATGCCGACACCATGCTGAACTATCCCGACTTCCGCGCCTACGAGCGCGCCTTCCAGCTGATGGCGCAGGTTGCCGGACGCGCCGGACGGAAGAACAAGCGCGGCAGGGTGGTGCTACAAACCAAAAGCATCGACCATCCCATCATCCCGCAAGTCATTGCCAACGACTACGAAGCCATGGTAGGCGGGCAGCTTGCCGAACGCCAGATGTTCCACTACCCGCCCTACTACCGCCTGGTGTATGTCTACCTGAAGAACCGGAACGAGACCCTGCTCGACCTCATGGCACAGACTATGGCCGCCAAGCTCCGCACCGTCTTTGGCAACCGGGTACTGGGACCGGACAAGCCGCCCGTAGCACGCGTACAGACCCTGTTCATCCGAAAGATTGTCTTGAAGATAGAAACCAATGCCCCAATGGCACGTGCTCGCGAGCTGCTCGTCCAGGTGCAAAAGGAGATGGTGGCGGAAGACCGCTTCAAGTCGTTGATAGTGTATTATGATGTAGACCCGATGTAAATAACTCGTAACTAAAGAAATATGAAGAAGATACTTTTCGTTTGCCTCGGCAACATTTGCCGTTCCTCCTCGGCAGAGGGAGTCATGAAACATCTGGTAGAAGAAGCCGGACGTGCGGATGAGTTTTTAATCGATTCTGCAGGCATTCTGTCCTATCACCAGGGCGAACTGCCGGACAGCCGGATGCGTGCCCATGCCGCCCGCCGTGGATACAATCTGACGCATCTTTCGCGACCCGTACGTACCGAGGATTTTTACAACTTCGACCTGATTATCGGTATGGACGACCGCAACATCGACGACCTGAAAGATCGTGCCCCTTCAACCGCCGAATGGAGCAAGATACACCGCATGACGGAATACTGTACAAAGTTTACCCATGCCGACCATGTACCGGACCCCTATTACGGCGGTTCCGAAGGTTTTGAGTATGTGCTAGACATTCTGGAAGATGCTTGTGCGGGGTTACTGCAGAGCATTTAATCCAGCGGCATTACATGATACAGTGTCCCCTGCCTTGACTTCTTGTTCGGTATTTCAAGCTTCTTGAGCGTCCGCCCGAATACGGCAACCTTGTTGATTGCCAGACGGTCACGCGTCTTTGTCTGTAAAGCGGAAAGAATCTGCATGGGCATCATCCATTGCCCCTCTTCATCCTCTTCTGCCGCGCGGAAATGGCTGTGGAAGAGTTGTTCCAGTGGGGTGAGCTGTTCAAATTCCCGGTTCGTCCGCTTCAAGATGGCTTCATCGGCATCATCCAGCCAGTAACGCTCACCTTTGGCTACGGCATTCAGAGCCTGCGCATAGAGCTGGCGGTAGTTGATGGTGACATTCGTATCGATGGGACCGGTGACCTCAATGCAGATGAAACGGCGGCTTTACAGAGCCGGGTACCCTAAAGGAAGATGAACCGGCGCCTGCCACTGGGATCGGACAGCAAGTCCTTCTGATTGCTGGTACCGATGAAGGAGGCATACCGCCGCATCTCACGGATGGTGCTGCCGTAGGGTTTGCGCAGGTTGGCAACCGGTTTCTGCAGCAGATGCTTCAAGAAACCCTGCTGGTTGATGCTGATTTGGTCGAACTCGTCGATGTTGACGAGCAGAAAGCGTCCCAGGCTGCGCTCCGCTTCCTGCCTGCTCTTGAAGTCGATGCTGTCCGTATAGCCGAAACGCAGCTCCGGTGGCAGCAAAATGCGGCAAAAGGTGGATTTCCGGAACCCTTGAGAACCGACAAGCAGAGGAGAAGTATTGTTTCCGTGTTGCCGGTCCATTCCACGCCAGTGTGCCACCATGCCCAGGAACCAGCGGTAGAACAGCTCCTGCCAATGAGGATTGTGGCACGGAACGAGGTCGGCCAACGCCCGGATGCGGTCTTTCCCGTCCCAGCGGCCGGTGTCGTAAAGGTATTCTTCGACGGGATTATAGAGTGGTACGTAGTCTGAAGTTAGGAAACGGTTGATATCGCGGTCCCATACGCGGATACCCTCCTTCAGGGCATTCATGGAGACCGTACTGCGGGCACGCTGGTCAGCAGGCTTGAAATAGAAATGGACGGAGTCGCGCTGACGGTATTCCAAATCATCCAGAACGGTGTTGTAGCGAAACTCATACCGGCGGCCCATAAACTCTTCCAGCCGGAAAACGCTCTCCTGTTCTTGCGTCAGACTGCTCTTTTTCCCGAAGCCTTTAAGCTCTTGATATAGGTTATGAATCGTTTGACGGACAATGAATTCATCCGTTTCCCGGTAATAGTGCATCAATGTTTGGCGGACTACTTCCTCTTCGGGGATGCCTGCCTTGAAACAATGTTCGGCCAGAGGCACCAGCAGTATCCGTAAATCCCCGTCCCGTTTCCAACCGTCCAATTCGCGGAATGCACGGTCAAGGGCCGATTCGAAAAGTATGGCGAAGGTGTCCGAGGCTTTACTGTCCGGATGCAGCCGCAACAGCGGGTTCTTTTCTGCGAGTTTTCGTTGCCGGAAGTTCTCCTCTTCGGGCATGCCGAGGGGCTGTTCCAGGCAGAAAGGCACAGCGGCAGGATTGTAGTAAGGATATCCGTCCAGAGTCATGCGGCAACTCTGGGTAAGGGAAGGTTCTTTCAATGTAATGGCAAACGGCAGCAAGGGCTGGTAGCACTTCACCGCCATACGGTAGGCGTGGGCATGAAACAAGGCGGCATCGCTCTCCCGCTTCGGTGTCGTGCCGTCAGGCAGGGCAAACAATACCCATATCTTGGCACTCCGTCCGCTGGAACCGCAGAAAGCGGCAAAGGTCTGTGGCAGCAGGGCGGCTTGTTGCTTTACATATTCCGCTTCGGCAATGCCCGACAGACGGTTTACTTCCAGTTGTACGAGTCCGTTATAGTTCTTCATCCACCGTTCCCCCTCTTGTGTACGGCTATATTCCACGGCGGGATAGATGCGGGGCAACTTGTCTATATGTTCGTATTGGGCGCAAGTGCCCTCCAGTTGAGGAAGGATGGCCCGGAGGGTCGATACATGTCCGGCTTTGGTTTCGGTTTTTAGTTTTTTAATCAGTGCATCCGCTTCCAGGGTGCTGAGGGCTTCCTTTCTGCTCTCTTTTTCTGCTCTAATCAAGGTAATTTTCATTCTGTTTGTCAGCTTGTTTGGGTAAATATAATTCTCGTAAAGATACGACATCAGAAGGCAGAAAACAAGTATTCAGCAGAATAATTATTAAATAAATGCCTGCTTGCACAAACTATACAGCGTGGTGTCGGAAACCTTTGGATTTCTTTTTTAAAACATAGGCATTCCTTTGCTTTTCTCCCTTTGTTTGTCTACTTTTGTATAGGGAATAGATGACGCCTAACGACCATGAACAGCTCTGCTTACGGCCATGAAGCAATCGCTTGACGACTGTAAGCAGAGCTGTTCATGGCCGTTAGGCGTTTCTCTTCCCAAAGCTTTTACGGATGAAGTACGTAACCCGCACCTATTCCGCATAGGGCGCGAACGTATTGTACAACAACTTAAAAGACATTGAACTATGGCAATTTTATTCGATTGGTATGAGCTCCCGGAACCTAAAGACAAACAGCGGGAAGAAAAGATACTTCATCCGCGCATCCGCTTGAACGGCTCTACCACTACCGACGAACTGCGTCGCAGAATTCAGGAACGCAGCTCGTTGACGGAGACTGATGTCTCGGCGGTACTGGATGCCTTGTCGCACGTCATGGGGGAAGACCTCGCCGAGGGGCGGCAGGTACATCTGGACGGTATCGGCTATTTTTATCCCGTACTGACGAGCACGGAACCGGTGACTGCCGCGACCAAACGTAAAACCACCAAGATTAAGCTGAAGGGCATCAAGTTTCGTGCCGACCAGGTGCTGAAGAATGAGATAGGCGCTATCAAAGCTAAACCGCTAGGGCTGAATGAGCATTCCCAAAAGCTGAGTGACAAGGAGATTGACAGGCGGCTGACGAGCTACTTCTCTACGCATCAGTTCCTTACGCGCAGTGATTTTCAGAGCCTCTGCGGAATGATGCGCTCTACTGCACAGCTTCATATTCGCCTGCTTCGCAGCGAAGGCAAGCTCGAGAATGCAGGAAAACTGAACCAACCGATTTATGTACCTTGCACGGGGTATTATGGTAGAGACGAGTAGGTTACGGTAAAACTATAGCGTTTTGAGTAGGTGGAAGCAAAATTTGCTTCCACCTTTTTTGGTTGCTTCCACAGCGGGGTAAATGCCGATGGATAGGGGGATGCAGGAGATGGGTGGAAGTGTGGAAGCAAAGTAGGGAGAAAAAAAATCTAGAGAGTGATGAGAGGCGCGGAAATCATTCTAGATACTTCACCTCTTCACCTAAGGCATCATGGTTCATTTCGCGTATACTGCGATAAAGCTTACCATTTTTCAAATAATAATAATTCTGATAACCAGCAAACTCTATGTTGGCATAGGTTTCATTGTTACGATCTTTGCTTATTTTCCAAGAACTTTCGTAAATCATAGAATCTTTGAAAGTTATGATTGATGTAGAATCTGGACGAAGCTCAAACTTTATGCCGTTGGCAGTAGTAAATATACCGACAAAATCATGTTCTTTTTCGTTGTTGTCACATCCGGTTAGTAGCAGTATTCCCAACAATATTCCTATAATGACTGTTTGTTTCATATTTTTAGTTGTTATATTATAAAAAAGAGTGCTTCAATCGGATGAAGCACTCTCTCTTGTCTGTTTACTTTATTGGCATCTCTTTTCAGAGTTGTCTCTTATCTTCCTGCGGGAGTACCGGCATTTTCATTTACGTGGATTTTGAATTCCTGAGTGAAAGTCTTCCACTTATAACCGAACTTGATAGGAACATAGATTTCATAATCCCAGTTTACAGGAGTACCACTGTGGTTGTAGTAAGTCAGTGTTTCCTTACCAGTTGTTGCATCTACGTTGTAAACTACAGTTGTGTTGGCAGGAAGGCTACCTTCCTTGTAACCAGCCACAGGCTGCAAATTGCCGTCTACCAGTTTCAGGTTAGTCTTAACTTGATCAGTCATCCAGTTGCTCGGAGTACATTCGTAGAATTTGAACAGTTCTTTTTGCAGAGCTGTTGCATTGGGAGCCTCAGAAGCAGTGTAGAAATTACCGTTTTCGTCTGCATTCCAGCAAGTGTAAGTATAAGCACCTGTTACATCTACAGAGCTACCGTTAACAACAGCATCAGTTACTTCTCCTTCTTCCTTATTCACTGTGATAGTCATCGGTTCAATGATGTTGGCATCATAAGCCTTGATAACTTCAGTATGAGCAGCCGGATGTCCCGGAGTTGCATCACCATAGCAAAGGTCTGCAACCAACTTGATAGGAACAATCTGACCTACCAAAGCTTTGGCAGCTTCTGTCGGTTTGGTGTTTTCTCCGAAATTGGATTTTGCATCCGGATCAGCTTCTTGCAATTTGATGTTATAAGTCTTGTGACCTTTCAGAGGATTATTTGCATTTGTACAGAGGTTGTCCTTATAATTGTCAATTGTTGCAGCCAATTCACCTGCAATGTACAATTTTGTGTTGTCAGTACTCAATGTAACAGCACCATCCTTGAATGTCTTGCTGGCAACATCAAAGTACTTATAAGTTCTACCAGCCAACTTTTCAGCATCGAATTCAAAACGTACACCTAGCAATTCAAATGTAGGAGAATAAGGATTCTTCACATTCGCAACGTTCTTATCCTGGAAGTACAGGTATTCCCATGCACCAGTAGCAGGTTTCACGCCGTCTTTGTTCAAGAAACCGTTCACTAAGTCAGTGTAGATATTTACGGTCGGATTATTGTTAGTCTTATCGCCAGTCAATATGTGTCCAGTGGTTTCATTCCATGCAGGATTCCATTCCACGGCACCATAAACTACCGGGTTCACATTGAATACAGTGTTATTGGTGTTTTTCTTCCAATAACGATTGTCATATCCATATCCACCGAATGTAGGTTTGTAGATAGTACGTGTCAATGTAATTTTCAAAGTAGGATATGCCTTTGTCGGATCTTTCCAGAAGAATGTCTTAGTGAATACCATATCTTCGTGATTTTTCCATACCGGATATTTCTTCACGATGTCAGCGTGAGTCAAAGTCCACTCAATGTTATAAGATTCAACTCCGTCTTCTGTATTCTTAATAAGTTTAACCTTACCATAATCTACTCCATCTTGTGCGTCGAAACCGGCATCAGTGTAAACGGCGTGGAATTCCTGCTTGGTCATACCACCCTCTTTTGCACCGTTGTAGATAACTTCGTTCATGGCTACAGTGCCAATCTTGTCTGCGAAATTACCACATTTGAACATGGTGTCATCGTATGTGAAGCCAATCTCACGCATACCTTCTTCTTTCACCCATTTCACCTTGATGTAACGCATAGCTACCAAAGCATTGTTTACAGTATCCACCAACTCTACACGTACCAACGGTTCGCGGCCTACTGCAGTGGCAGATACACCGTCAAGGCTATAGACTTTTGAAGTCATGTGACCATTCATAGGAGAATCGATTTCTGCGAATTTTTGCTGGTCGGTCTTGTTACTATTACCCTCAGGGCCACCCAAAGTAAAATATTCTCCAGTAGCTTTGTAGAAACGGAATGTTAGACCATAGTCTTTGTATTTCTCCAATTCAGCATGTTTTTTGTGATCTGTAGCATCAATCTCTGTTGTGCAAACCTCCACTAATTTTTTCAAGTCGAGTACCTTGTTATACTGTGCATAAACGTCAATCATGTCGTTAGCCTGTGACTCATATGCACAAATAGAGTCGTGATAGTGCACATAGAATCTACCTTCACCATCAGTCTGAACTTCGTCAGCAAAATCACCACCCATATTTCCGTTGTACATCGTACGTGCATTAGCAATGTAGGGAGCCACCTTTGTTTCGTGCAGACGAACATATTCAGAGTTCACATAAACCTGAGTACCATTTTCCTTAAGAGCTTTAGCTTCATCAGCAGTCAGGTTTTCTTTAGCAATAGGAGCCTTTAGAGAAGCCATGTAGAAAGTTTCTTTTCCACTTGCATGACCGCCTGCTTCATTGATGGATTCGGCAACAGTCTTCTTGAATTGTACTGTCAATACATTATCTTTTATCTTATAGTCAGTAGGCTGGATAGGAGAATTCTCGGAAATCGTTGCGCCAGCTTTGGTGAGGATGTTTTCAGATTTGATGCAATCGAAAGAAGGCATATAAATATCCTCTGTACGTACACCCATATTGGGGCTAACGTGGAAGTAAGCCTCATTTTTGTCTGTAGACACTGTGTACGGCTTGGCACCAGCTTTATTAACGTGGTCAAGTACAGGAGTTTTGGAATGTGCTGTAAACGTACCTTCAGAATCTTTGTCAGTTTGAGGACCGTCTGCATGTTTTGCCATTGCCTTGTACTCTTGTGGAGTATACTGTAGAGTAGTCAATGTAATAGCTGCAATACCATTGATATGACTTGTAGGAATTACAGCCAGACTAGTCAAACGATGTCCGATAATAGACATAACTTGAGCGCTCAATGCATCAACCTCAGCAGCCAAGTCTTTTAGTTTTTCGTCTGTAACAAAGCCGCCTTCCAATTCTTCTTTCAAGTCGTTGATTTTAGTCTCAACTGCCTCCAAAGAAGCCAACTTCTCAATTTGCTTTTCCAGTTCTTTCTTCAAAGCAGTCAAATCTGCCTCGGATACTCCGCCTTCTGTCGAATTAGCCTTGTCCAAAGCTTCCTGAGCTTTGTTCTTGGCCTCGTTTGCGGCACTTTTGGCTTCATCTACAGCCGTCTGCAACGTAGTAACTTTTGCATTCAGGTCATCAAGTGAAGCTTTCTTGTCCAGTTGTTCCTGCAAGTCCTTGATGTCATCATCATAATCCTTACAAGACGTGAACGTACCTGCAGTACCCAACATCAAGGCACTGAACAGGGTCACACTTAGAAACTTCTTGTTCATAATTGAAAACTTTAAATTTATAAATTTAAAAAAATAAAAAGTGAATAATCTCTCATTTCGAATCCCTTCCACATAGCTGTCTGTCATGTGATTTTTTCCGTTACTTCGCAGGTAATGAAATCTTGTTAATTTCGTTAATAATCAGGGAATAAGGAGAAAATAGGTGGGGCTTGTCCAGAATAGTAAAAATCTGTTCGTTGGGATATTGGAAAGAGGATTGGAAGTCCAGAAAGATGACAGTGGGAAAGGG
>OBWY01002084.1_pt1 | contig 10212 bp, 2 predicted proteins | sample 1538081 | NCBI WGS metagenome assembly OBWY01 (sample SAMEA2580089, study PRJEB22360) | human gut metagenome | biome: human gut; feature: human-associated habitat; material: faeces | place: Denmark | collected 2008/2010
TTAGCACCTCGCGGGTCACTGTATCCAGGGTGCGCCCCGCCTGGTCGCCTAACAATTCGGTGGCTTGTACCATGTTGTTGTCAATCGCTGTCAAAAGCAGCATGTCCGGCAGCTGAATCCAACCGCCGTACTGCGCGACAGTTGCGGTCACGGTGGAAACGTTCAGCGCCTGACCGTCCGGGGTCACCCCTTCTGTCAATGGAGTGGTTGCTTTGGGCAGCGGAGAATATTTCCGAAACTCAATGGTTTTCCCTCCATTTTTCGGGATCGGGTGTTTCTGGCCAAACTGGTCATGCACCAGGTTTGGGATCGCGTTGTCAATTAAAACATCGCTGTAAAAGGTTTTCATCTCTGCGGTCAGGTTGTTGCCTTCGCCAGAGCTTGTTGTGGTGTTTGCAGCTGTTGCAAATAACTGTAAATTTAATGGGATTTCCCAGATCATTTTTTTCAAAAAATTTCCTCCTTTTTCTGTTTCCGAGCGATTAAAACGAGATTTTTTCCCCGCGGTTTACCCGCCGGATAATCTCCCGCCGGTCGGCGGCGGTCAATTTGCTCACATCGTTTTTCACAATCGTCCCAGCCTGAGAGGAAATGCCGTTTTCGCATGGGCGCCTGCCGCGGGATTGAATGTTGTTGACAACCTGCCTGCTTACTTTTTGTGCGGTAACAGCCATTGCTCCGCCCAAAATCTCATCCATATGCGCCGCTTCAAAGGCTGCTTTCACATCCACCCCTGCGCGCAGAAGCTTGGTAAAATTCGGGTTCTCGCATTCTGTGGAAAAATCAAAATTCGGATAAATCTCCCGCACCTGTTCCGCCTGCGCCATCCACTGGGAATAGGTTTTTTCCGCGTTGCGCCTGGTTTGCAGTTCTTCCTGCGCCTGCCTTAACTGCGCGTTTTCCCGTTCAATCTGGCGGATATGCTTTAGCTGTTCCACGGTAACGCCCTGTTCCATCGCTTCGTCTTCAAAATAGCTGTCGTCCTCTTCAATCGCCTGAACAAGCGCGTCTATGTTCCCGTCAGACACCCCGTATTTTGTCCCTAACAGCTCTAAAACTGGCTGTAGCTGTTCTACGGTATGCTCCAAAGCCTTGTGGTCTTTAAAGCGCTTGTCAAAGGTTTGCTGAAACTTTTCCTGAAACAGGTCCTTGTATTCCCCCTGGATCAGCTTTTCAAATTCGGCTTTCCGTTCCTCCAAGGTGTTGGACGTTGTTTTTGTGGTAGTACCATCGGCGGCATGGTGTTGTGGCTCTTGCGCTGGCCCAGCTTCGGAAGCTGCCGGCTGTTTTCCGTATTGGACATTCGCAAGAGGGTTCGCCCGTTTTCCTTTCCGGGTGTAGGAAGTCTCCTCCCCGCCGCCCGGCTGCGCGCTTCCCGCTTCCCCTGTCGCCGGCGTGCCAGCCGGTGCTGCAGCGCCGTCAAACAGCGTTAAGCAAAGCGGGTACGCTGTGTTTGTGTGTTTCATAAGGTTCTCCTTTTCTTCATGGTCTTTCCCAAGAGTCAGGGTACACTTCCCTATCTTTAAAAGTATCATCTTCCCCCCAGAAAATCACCCTTTGAATCCACAAAAAAACAGACGACCCTTCTTCGGGCCGCCTGTCCGTTTTACAGGGGATTACCCCCGCTTTCTGTTTAAGATCACTTCCACTACCGATTCCCCGTTTTGATCGGCTTGTAACGCCTTGGCTTTCCAGCCATTGGTTGAATAAGCCGACACCTGCGTTTTTCCAAAAACCGTCGCGTATTCATAAACGTCCGCGATCAATTCCGCCTTTTCCTGGGCGGAAGCCTCCCGATAGGCTTGGGTCGCCATCATTTCCCACAGCAAGGAATATGCCTTTTGCCCCTTTGCCTTGGCAAACATGGTGTATTCCTGGGCGGTCAAATCTTTCCGTTGCCCGTCTACTTGAAAATATTTCGCAGCCTTGGAGGGGAATACTCCCGCGTCCCCGGTTTCTTCGTAAATGAACACCAATTCCTGTTCCACAGCCGAAGTTTCAACCGCATTGAGATAACCGGGACTTACAAAATTTTCAAACGCCCGAATTAAAATGTTTTCCTGGGTGTCCTCTCTCCCCCAAAGGTCGATATAAGGCTGGGAAAGCATGCTTGCCGCAGGAATCTTGTTTTGATTCTTTTGGAAGAAGTACTGAAGATCGGACGGAATATCCATATTTTTGTCTGTGTAGGTTGTCCGTCGTGTTCCGTCCACCGTTCTGGCGGCCTGTCCAAATAATGTGGGCACCGCTTGGCCAAAATAGCTGGCCAGCACATTTGCCGCAATGTCAGAAATCCCGTTATCCCCGTAGGATACAGAAGAAAGGGTATCGTTTAGTCCGCTTAACATCGAAAGGCTTAACACTGGCTCCGCGATCATCTGCAAATCCTCTGCAAAGCTGGAAACAGAATAGTCCTCCTGTTCTTCGGTCAGCGTTTCAAATACCCTTGCCCCCACAAACAACGGCAAAGAGGAGGGCGCCAGCCAATCAATGGTATAAGAAATATCCCCAATCTGCAAAGAATAGGGCTGGTAGCCCATGTTTCGGTCAAACTGTTCTTTCTTTTTGTCATCGTCCTCGCCGCCCCGCAGAATCCCAAGCGATTGTAACAGCGCGCCCAAAGCAAATAACACGGTTCCGCTTAGGCCGGAGGCAATGCTGTCAATGTATTCCGCCGCGGTGATCTTTCCTGTTTTCACCTTTTTGGCGCCCATGGTCAAGGAATAAAGAAGCCCCGCCGGGCTGTATTCCACCCCGCGTTTTAATATGTTGACCGGCGTTTTCTTAAATGGCAAAACCCCTTCCACCAAAAGGCCAAGCGCACTGTTTGTTTTTGATAGATGCTGCAACATACCGGCCACTTTAGAAGCGTCCCGGTAGGTCGCTTTCTGCGCCTCTTGGATCGCGTAGTTTCTGGCACGCTCCAAAATTTGCTGGGAAACAAATGCGTTGGGGTCAATCTGATTCGCGGTCATATATCCTGCCAGCGCGGAAACATAGTATCGCTTCAGGAAGATCCTGTCCTCCGCTTCCAATGCATTGAAATTGAATTTCCGCGCTTTTTCCAGTGTTTTAAACGGAAATATTTTCTGATAATCACGGATTACGTCAGACGGATTCATCTTCCCTCCGCCGGCAATAATATCCGCCATTATTTCATAATCCTTTTTGGCAAAGTCAAGGCTCTCTTTTGTCGCCCTGAAAGCTTTGGTGCGCTCTATCTCTCCGCCCGCTTTCCGGTAGACGTGCTCCAAGCCGGTAGCAATCAGGTTTTTCATCTTAACCGCCGGCAGGAACACGGCGTTCCCAGTAAGGTTGCGCACATGGGTGCGCGGATTTCCAAGCATTGATAAATACCGCCATGCGTTCCATTTATCTGCAAAGGTAACAGGAAGCCGGCTTGCCAACTGCCGGTAAATATCCTCCGCCGCCCGGTCAATTTCCTCCCGCGTTTTGCTTTGCAGCAGCGTTTCTTTCATTTCCTGCGGAATCTCCAGGTAAGGAGCTTTCCCCTTTTCTCTGCGGCTTTTCAGATCTTGGTTCATTCGGTCGACCGTACGCTCAATATAAACAAGCTGTCCCTCGCCCGACATCTTGTTTAACAGCCGCATTGCCTGCACGGTTTGCCCGGCGCGGGTGCCCTCTTCGGCAATCTCCGCCGCCAGCTCCATGGCAAGCTTGTAATTCCCCTCTTTCGCCGCCTGCACGTACAGCTTCTCCGCAAGCACAATATCGTCCTTGGAGGCCGCTTTTTGGTTTTTAAGCGCGCCTTTCCACTGTTTCAGCGCGCCGTCAAACCCCTTTTTGGAAAGGGTCAGCTCTGCTTCCCTTTGCGCTGTTTTGTCGCTGATCGGGTTGTAATCAAACGCCCCGTTTAGGATTTCCCGTTCAAATTCCGAGATCATTCCGTCCGGCGTTGCGCCCGCTTCTATAGCGGTTCTGGCGAACTGCCGCACTCTGGCGTTTTCCCCGGTCTGCGCCGGCACAGCCACATCGCCAACTGTGCCTTCGCCTTTTGGGATCGTGCCGTACTGTTTGGCAGCTTCCACATAAGACGGGGCCGCGGATATAACCTGCTTCATCGGAACACTCGAATCCGACTTTTTAACCGGCACAGAAACGCTTGTTACAGGAGAAACCGACATCGCGGCTGTTTTTGCATGGGTGATATTTTGGTTATATTTCTTTAACCGTTCCACCTGTCTTTCCAGCTTTTTAATCGTTTCCCGGTCTGCCGCGGCGGTTTTCTTTAACTGCTCCTGAATTTTCCGGATGTTCAGGATATTTTGGCGGTTTACCTCTTTGAGCTTTTCCTCGTATTTCGCTTTGTACTCTGCTTTGATCTCCCGGATCTTTTTCTGGTATTCCAGCTTTAATTTCTTCCTTTTTTGCAGCTCCCGGTCCGCGTAAGTAGGCTTTGCCTGCGGAATATCAACATAGGATTCCAACAGCTCGTTTGCCAATACCCCGGCGGCTTCATCCAAGTTCATTCCATAAGGGTTGACATATACCGGCCTGATGGTATCCAGCACTTCGGCAATCCGTATCAGCTGGTCGGCAGGGTGGGTGATCTCTTCCCCGGCAAAAAACTCTGGGTACAGCGTTTGCAGTTCTTGGTAAAATACGTCTACCGGGATCCCCTGGTTGGTCAAATTGAGCCGTCCAAAGTTGTCCCGTCTAAATTGGTGATACCCGCCGGCCCGGTCAAGATCCGCCTTATCCGCGTCGGATAAGGTAAGCCTTGTCCCCCGTATCCGGTCGCGCAGCTCCTTGTACTCTTGGTACATGGCGTCGTCCAGCTTTCGGGAATGCTCCAAAACCGATTTTGACATCGCCGTTACAACGCTGTGCACCTCGTCTGTATTCGTGTCCGGGTTGTTTTTCAGGTATCCGTAAAGGCTTGTCAGGTTTTCGGACAGATCCTGTACAGAATAGGCGCTGTCATATTGCTTTAAAATGCGCTGTGCAGTGCGGTCAATGGAAGCTTTGTCCCATTTTATGCCTTTTGTCACCTGAAACTGTTCTTCCAGCAGCGAAATCATTTCTTTCTGCTTTTTGTTTTCTTTGATTAGGTTGTCGTAATCAAGCTTGGATACGTTTTTCAGGGAGAATGTTACTTGATCCTTATCTTGTAATGATCCCAGATTGCCGCTTTGATCTCTTCCTCCGTCTGACACTCCTCGATTACTTCCAGCATTTCGGCGCAGGCTTCTTGCTTCTCCTTGTATTTCCCTATAATTCCCGAAATCTGAAGCTGCAAATCTGAAGACAGTTTCTTGTCCAAAGTAGTCTTCAGCAATTTTGCGCGCGGTGTCCATTCTGTGTTCATGAAATACACTCCTTATAACATCTAACTCAGTTTCACTTCTTACATCGATTCGGATAACCTGTGCGATCTTCGGATGGCTGATTGTACCCTTAATAAACACAAAGCTGTTCTGCGGTTTGTTTTCCTCTCCCACAGGTATGATGTAGTATCCGTCCTTGTTCTTCGAAAATTTTTCTCCATGCATAATATCCGCAAACTGCGTATTTAGTTTTCGCAGTTCCGACGGAGTCAATACTTCATTTACCGCCACCCATCCGTAATCATTGTACTCTGTTTGAGTATATCGTTCAATCAAATTTTCGGATTCAAGCTTGGATACGTTTTTCAGGGAGAAGCGAATATCGGGATTGTTTCCATCAAATGTTCCGATATTGTCGGTTGCGGATTTGATTTGGGTAGAATCGAACGCAACTGCAATCATATTTTCATTACTTGTATACTGGATAACCCCATCATACCCTGCATCTTTCATTGCCTGCTGCAATTCACTATGATTCATGTGCGTTGTGTCAATTTGAGATGCATTTGCAAACTGCGCTTTTAAATCCAACGCCCCTTGTTGATATACAAAAGGATTTTTCAAATCAAGGTATGCTTTAACCACGCTCGAACCATTTAGCTGTTGGGAGGTAAAATAATTTCCTTTTCCTAACGCGCGTAATCCTGATCCGTCTTTTTTCTTAACACTGTTTTCAACACGTAGGTCTTGATACATTACTCTTGGTGTTGAGTCTTTATTCACAACCTTACTTGCCGTATTGGGATGTTTTTCCCAATCGCCGAACCACCGTTTAAACTGCTGGGAATATGTAACGTTCTCTAACCTGTTATTGACAGGCGAGCCTTTTTCGCGTATACTATGAATATAGCCACCGTGAGGTATCAAACCTCCGGGCAATTGTAGCCCGGCGCTTTGAAGAAGCGGATCGGCTATTTTTTTATTGTAATAATAAACAGCAGTCTTTCCGTTTCTTTCCTCTTGAATCGCATCGTTTAACAGCTTTGTTACCGCATTGCCCCTTGTGTGAACACTTGTAATTGCATTGCTGTCAATTCGAACGCCGTTTTGAAATCCAAATCCATCAATATATGCGGGAGCTATCATGGTTTTGCCTTTGTATTGAATCGGAAGCAACGCAACAATACTTGTGTTTTTTTGCGTTTGAGAAGCGATTACCGCTACAGGATTCTTAATTGCATTTGGTAGCTGTTTTAAAACTGTTTCGCCAAAATTATGATCCGGTTTATTTCCTTTCAACACATCTTTTAAGTGACCAATAGAATATGTCATTGGAAGAGGATTCAACCCAATCTTTTGGAACACATCAGAAGTAGAACCGACAACCAGCGTATCTCCTTTTGGTATTTTCCCCGCCTTATAATCGTCAATTTGTTCTGCAAATGATTTTGAGTAATCGTATTGGTTCCCCTGAGAGCCTTTTAAACTAAACCGCACATTTTTATCATTTTGGGATATACTATCATTGACACCAGTATCCTCTTGTGGTATATTGGTGGTAATAGATGTACTGGCGCTACTGTTCTTCACTTTATTTTGTGATTGGACGGTATTTTGCAGTGCATCTATTTTTTTTCGTTTAAAATCAACAATATCATATAGCACCATCTGATTACCAGAAGTAAAGCCAACAATTACTTTCGCATCATATTTGTTTCTGCCTACACGAATTGTCACATTACCACGGGCAAACTGCTTAAAATTATCTTTTCTGGAATGCATTAAGTCTTCATTGATATAGTCGGTTGAAGCCAAAACAATTTCATCTAGGCTTCCAGCCGCAGTCAACTTATCCTGATACACATCTGGCTTATTTTTACGATAATACTGTGTGTTTTTAGAATTGGTAAATTCATTTTTGCTTATTTTATTTACTTTAATCAATCGCCCACTGATAGGAATGCCATTAGAAAAGCGTCGGCTCATCACCGTTTTTATAGTTTTGGTCCAATCTTTTTGGGGAACACCTTCTAAAATATCTTCATCAACTTGAACGTAACGGCTTCCGTCAGCGTCACGCTTGATACTAAACCGCACATTTTTATCATTTTTGGATATACTATCATTGACACCAGTATCCTCTTGTGGTATATTGGTGGTAGATAAGTTACCTCTGGACGTTAATCCGGATTTATTGTGGTCTAATAGGAGACCAAGATATTTGCCGGAATCAGAGGTAACTTTTTTTATGTTTGTCATTCCATAATAGGTGGCTCCCTTTGACGATATGCCTATATCAATAATACCCTCAAACACCTGACCATCAACAATAAATATTGTCCTATAATAATCAAACCCCAAACTGGCAAACTTATGTGCTTTTCTATCTTCTGAACTTCTTATCCATTCAGAAGCTTCCAATAAATTATCCAGTTCGGTCGCGGCTTTCATTTTGGCGCGATTTGTTTTGGTGTCAAGCTTCTGACCGCTGTACAGATATTTTCCACTACCTGTTTTGTCCAGATACACTGCACCATATTCGGATAATGGAAGAGACTGATTTCTAAAATTTTCATCAATATATTGTTTTGCAGCCCGCGCATAGTTCTTTTCGTTTACTCCAACAAATATCCCTTGATCCGTATCAACGACAACTACTTTTTTCCCGTCAGCGTCACGCTTGATACTAAACCTCACGTCACCGTCTGCACTGCTATTTTTCCGTGCGGTATTTTTTTGCGCACTTAACAAAGCGTTTGTCCAAAGCCTCTGTGCTTCTTCTAACGCTTTTTTGTTGCGGCTTAAAAGCCGAGCCGCGTCGGTATGTAACGTTTTGTGTGTGCGCAAATACCTGGTCGATCTTCCGGATCATGGAACGGATCGCGTCTAAAACTTTCTGCCCAAGGGTACGGTTTTGGCTTACCAAATCCCGGATCGCAGCCGAATCCCGCAAAAACGCGTCGGAAGCGTCCGCCACAACCTCGTCCATGGCCTGCTGGCGGGTGATCTTCTTTCCCATTTCCCGGTAACCGTCTAGTTGCTTTTGCACCAGTTTGTCAAAAGCGTCCGGTTCCGCTTGGTTCAAATAGGATACAACATGATCAAAGTACTGCCGGTAATGTTCCGGGGAAAGCTGTTGCAGCTGGTGGGTAAGCTCGTGCTTTGCAACAAAATCATACGCAGAATCAACCGCGTCCAGCGCGATATGGATTTCTCCTGTGTCCAGATCATAGTATCCGTTAGCCCTGCCGCCCTGAATGGTGTCGTCCAATACGATCCTGCTGTTGGATAATTTTCCAAGCACATGCAGATAAGCCCGCTGCGAACCTTTTAGCTTTTTAGCCGCTTCGTTCTGGGCTAATCCTGTGGTTTGTCCTTGTTGTCCTTTTCCAGCACCCCCTTCCGCTTCAGAACTCTCTAATCCCAAAAGGGAACGCTGTCCAGATATTCCCTCATTTCCTGGTCTTCCTTCTCTTTCAACTTGCGGTATGCTTCTGGGTCTTCCTCTTTCAGCCTCCGGCGTTCTTCCTGTTTTTTCTGCAACAATTTTACCGTTTCCTGCCATTGGACTTTCCGTTTGGCTTCCTCTTCCGGCGTCAGTTGAACGTCCTCTATTTTCTTCCCACTGTGTGCTTCCATCTGCTTGCGTAACTTCTGACGCCATTCTTCGTCTGTCATCTTGTTTCCTCCTTTTTCCGGCTTCTATCATTTTTTGCCACGCGGTTTCTACCATTTCCCAGTCATAAAACATAGGGGCATAGCGCTGTATTTCCGTAGGGGTGTTTTCATACAAAGCCCCGCTGACAAAAGCGGATATTTCTTCTCGAAATCTTTCGCTTTCTATTACTTCAAAATCCGCTGTTTCTAGTGTAAAATAGACTTCTTTAAATTCCGCGAGAAAATCCTGAAATTTTTCGCTGGAAAAATCAATATTCCCGTCAGTTACAGCGTCAAAATACGCGTTTGCCTCCGGCAGTTTCAGGTTTCGCCATGCGTGAAACGCCTCATGGGCCGCCGCGTTTTTCGGGTTGGCGTCTGTGTCGTTGCGAACCACCACATGCCCGTCCTTTAGCGTTGAAGCATCCCCCTGTGAAGTGCGCATTTTCCCGTTCTGCCGCACCTGTAACCCCGGTTCAATCGCTTCCCCGCCAAGACCCAGCAGCTCCAGCTCCCGCACAATCGTGCCGGCGTTTTCGCTCCGCCGCCCCTCTGGCACAGCCTGATAGGTGTAAGTAACGTCTTTTACCTGTTTTGTCTTTATTGTACTACGTTCCCCGGCGTTTGTAAATCTTTCTGTCTGGTCGTTTTGCCCGGCGTAATAGGCCCGTCTGGCGGTCTCTTTTGGCAGTATGGCAGTATAGGCGCTGCCAATCTGTTCAAACGGCGTGTTGGCCGTCCCTGCATGATAAGCCCGCATAAATCCTTTGTAATAGCTGTCAAAGCTGCTTCCCGGCTGGTAGCCGTAAACAAACGCCTTGGCACCGCTGGTGCCAAGCTGGGCGGCTGTCTGGTAAATAAGCTCCACCTCCGGGCTTTGGTAGCTTAAATCGCTTGCCCGTACAACGGTACTGCCCGAATCGCTGTCCGCCCTAACATATAATTCCCCGTTTTGCGCGCTTTGGATCCCCGTCACCTGTACCGGTTCCCCGGAATCCGCCCAAACAGCCTGCGGCTTGCGTACTTCCGAAACAGTTTTCAGGGGCGCGGACTGTCCGCTCTCCATAACAGGATCCGGAACAAAGCCCTGTTGAGCGCTCGCTGTTTGAGGCTGCAAAGCAGGGCTTTCAGCCGGCAAAATGGCCGTCGCCGTTTCCCGCTCGGTCATATGATCCATTGGCTGCATTGCAGAAGTATCTGTCTGCTGTTGATCGTTTTGCCTTACGGTTGAAGCGGCTTGTTCAGGGCGTGTTTTCTCATTATCCGT
>OBWY01002086.1_pt1 | contig 10209 bp, 8 predicted proteins | sample 1538081 | NCBI WGS metagenome assembly OBWY01 (sample SAMEA2580089, study PRJEB22360) | human gut metagenome | biome: human gut; feature: human-associated habitat; material: faeces | place: Denmark | collected 2008/2010
TGCCAGTGTCTGCCTTGGCGCTACCTCCCTTATTGGCTGTGGCCTCCAATACTTTCATGGGGTCGTACCCCAATTGCCTGATTAGGCTGATTTCGTTATATACCACCCACTCCTCCACAACACGGTCACCTTTTACATAGCAGTTAGCCACTCCCCATACCACTACCTTCCTGCCGGTAGGCGGACCATAGATGGTGTGTCCCGTATTGTGGCCAATCCAGGTCCACCTCATGGAAGTATGGAAGCCTCCGTTTCCATCAGATGCCCAGATAACATCGTCAATATAATCCTTGATATCCGGATATCCGGCCAGCTTCATCACAGAGTTTGCGATGACCTGATCCCGGCCGTATGTCACACCATCCGATGTATGTACCAGGGCATTATGCTTATAATGGTCATATATCTTCCCCATCCCCTTATCATCCCATATGTCATAGGTATGGCGGATGATAAAATCCGCAGGGTCGCGCCATTTTCCAAATCCAGGCATGGGCACTTCCTGCTCCCTTGCCTTGCCGTCCTTCCACATAACTGTAATATCATCCTTCAACGGCACTGACAGCTGTCCCAGGGTTTCCTGGTATACATTCCCCCTGTAGCGGATGTTCCTGTCGCAATCCTCTTTTTTACCGCCGGTACCGGACTCCTTTTGCTCCCCTGAAGGCTCCCTCAGGATATCTTCTGCTTGTGCAGCCTGATTCTTTGTGTTCTTTACCTCACTCATATATCGTTCTCTCCTATCTCTCTGTTATTTCATCAGGCCAGGCAGCCAGGTAGACATCTGCGGTATGAATATTACAAATATCAGTCCAATTCCCATGGTCAGTATCCATGGCCAGATTTCCTTTACTATCTCCTCAAATATCTGGGCCGCCACAAACAGGTTGCCTCCCACAGGAGGAGTTATGATTCCCAGTGTGGAATTAAATATAAACATGACCCCAAAATGGATAGGATCAATCCCATACTGTGTTGCAATCCCCAGTAAAATGGAACTCAGTATGACATTAATGGCAATACCGTCCAAGAACGTTCCAAGGAACAATACCAATGCGTTTAATATTATAAGGGCCACAATCTTTGACGAAACGCTTCCCAATATTAATGCAGCCAATTTTGTGGGTATTTCCTCCAGCGTCAGTATTTTACCGAATCCTGAGGACACGCCCAGGATAAACAGTATTGTACACGTAGTAATCACAGTTTTATAAAACATCTGGGGCAGCATTCTGGCCTCAAGCCCGCTGTTCCTCTTTAACAGGCCGTAAATCAGGCCGTAAACCACCGATACCACAGCTGCCTCTGTAGGCGTAAAAATCCCGGAATAGATACCCCCTAAAATGATGACCGGCATAATCAGGCTGAATTTCGCCTCCCACATGGTCCTCAGTTTCCGGCGCAAAGGAATGGGGTCGTTTCCTGAACAGATATTATGCTTTTTGCCGTAAATATGGCAATATACCAGGAAACAGCAGCCAATGAATAATCCCGGCAGAATCTCTGCCGTAAACAGCTTGGAGATAGACACATTGTTCAGGCTCCCGAATACAACCAGTCCCATGCTGGGAGGAATCATCTGGCCGCAGCAGCCTGCCGTGGCAATGAGTGCCGCCGCCGCTCCCTGGCTCAGCCCCTGCTTTCGCAGCTCCGGCAGGGCAATCAGGCCAATGGCAGCTATGGTGGCATAGGCGGAACCGGAGATTGCGCCAAAGGCCATGCAGGCCAGAACCGTTACCATCATGATTCCGCCCTTCAGCCTGCCCACCCATACATTAGCGGCTTTAAACAAACCTTCTGAGATTCCTGCCTCTGACATAATCTGCCCGGCCAGCACAAAAAAGGGAACCGCTGTCAGTGTAAAGGAATCAACACTGTTGGCCATGGCGCGCACAAAATAGGACAGGGATATGATATCGCTTGTAAAAACAGAGCCCAATACCCCAATGCCTATGGCAAAGCCAATGGGTACTCCCAAGAAAGCCAGTCCCAGGAACAGAACAAACAAAACAGCAACTGACATCACGCTCCCCCCTTTTCTTCCTCAATTTTGTCCGCCCCAATTCCCCCCTGGCGAATCTGTCCCGCAATCTTTACCGTACACTGGACCAGCCTTAGACACACCAGCAGAAATCCCAGGGGCATAACAAGATAAAGGAGCCACATTGGTATGGGCAGGGACACGGCGGTCTGCCCTCCCTGTCGGATGATACTCAACAATTTATATCCTTCAATCATACAGATAACGGAAAAACCAAAACATAAGATATTACATAAAATATCCAGATACAGTCTCAGGCCCGGCCTGAGTAAGGAACGCACAAATGTTATCCTTATATGTTCCCCTGTCTTTACCGCATACCCTATGGAGATGAACACCATCCATACAAACATGTACCTGGTCATCTCTTCTGTCCATGGAAACGGAGTTGAAAACAGGTACCGCCCCACTATCTGAAGTGTTGTAAAAACAACCATAAGGGCCAGGAACACAGCGCCTATAAAAACTTCCAGCTTGTCGTCCACCCATTGAATCACTTTTTTCACGCTCTTTTTCACATCCTTCCATCCTTATAAAGCAGTCATCAGTTCCTGAATGTCTCCAGTATCTCTTTGCCGCACATTTCTTCCACTTTAGGCTCGGTCGCCGCCACCATAGCTTCCTTGATTTCCGCCCTGGCCTCATCGGTCAGCTCCGTATAGAGAATCTTGCCTTGTTCCTGAAGCTCTTTAATCTTCTGTACGGAATCCTCCTCCTCCTTCATGGCAATCTTCCACTCCTCCTCTGCTGCCCCGGCGATTGCCTTATCATATGCAGCTCTCTGTTCTTCAGAAAAAGAATTATATTTGGCGGAAGAGATCAGTATTACATTGATGGAATAACTGTGATTGGTATCGGTTGCGTACTTCAGTACATCTATAAGTCCCTGCTGGATGATAGGCATTTTTGATGAAACCAGACCGTCTACCGTGCCTTGCTGAAGACCTGTATACAGCTCATTCCATGCCATAGGTGTAGGGATACATCCCAGTGCTTCCAGCTCCGCAATGTTAATGGGATTCTCCGGCGCCCTGCTCTTAATTCCCTGGAAATCCGCCAGAGTGTTCACTTCTCTTACATTATTCCAGAATATCCTTCCTGAGCTTCCAAAGAAAGCAGCCACTTTGACGCCCATATTTTTATCGTCAGCAGCCTTTTTCAGCAAATCCCCCTGCTCTCCGTCCAGCTTCGCCTTGGCATCCTTTAAATCATCGAACAGGTAGTCCGCGTTAAATACATAAAACTCCTTAATATTTGGCGCAAACTGTAGCTCTGCCACAGAAGTCATATCAATCTCTCCCAGGGTAACGGCCTCGATACTGTCGCGGTCGGATCCCACTACCTGCGCATTAGGAAATATTTTGACCTCAATTCCCACGTCCTCCCCTTCAATAATTTCCTTAAACTTCAGAAAACCCTGATGGGTGGCCTCTTTTTCATTTGCCTGATGGGCAATTCTGATTTCCAGCTTGGATGATTCAGCGCCGGACGGCGAGGGAGCGTCTTCCCCGCTTCCCTGCTCTTGCTTTGCAGCAGCTGGTTTCTCTGTACCGCAGCCCGTTAACGCGAGAGCTAATCCTACCAGACTGATTGTTATAACCTTTTTCATTGTTTTTTTCATTTTAAACCCCTTTCTCCATCAACACATTTACGATTATTTGCTTCACTGATTCCCCAATTACCGGTTTGACCTTCCCTTATCCCTCCCTTCCCATCAGGTTTAATCAGAATATATCTGCGGAAAATGAATACGTAGTCATTTTCCTGTAAAATAAATGATTGACATTTAATGTCTGTCAATCATCCATTTGTTCTAATGACGGACAGTATTCCTCACAATCAGCTGCATAGGAACCGCTACCGTCTTTGGGGGCATCTCCGGATTCTCCATATTCTCTATCAGGACCCGGACAGCCTCTTTGCACAGAATGTCATTCTGCTGCTGCAGTACAGTGAGGGAATACGACCTTAAAGATGCCGCAAACGTATCATCTAATCCCATAATAGAATAATCTTCACCCGGCACATACTTATACTTTAACCGTCCGCAGTCCATGACTCCCAGAGCCATCAGGTCATTGGCGCAGAAGATTGCCTCCACAGGCAGTCCCGAGGCAAATATACGGTCGCCGGCCCGATAGCCGGACTCATACGAATAATCGCCTGCCTGTATCATACACTGGGTTATACCGCATTGTTTAAGGCCGCCCAGAAAACCTTCCTGGCGCTCATCGTGATTCAGATAACAGCTTTCCTCCGCGGAAACATATGCAAATTCCCGCATCCCTAATCCATACAAAAATCTCGCCGCCCTCTCCCCGGCCCCGTAATTGTCGGAATATACCATATTAATATCCGTATTAGGACTGTATACATTGAGAAGGACAAGAGGTATTCCCTTCTTTTTCCACTCCCCGGATATCTTATGGGTCAGGGCCGATGAGGTGATGATGATACCGTCCACACAGTACTCCAAAAGCCGTCTGAGTATCTGATTGATGTCACTGTCCGGAGCCGTGTTGAACACCATTACTCTCAGCCCATATTCCTGGAGAAGATTGGTAAGGATATTAAGCAGGCCATAGTAGTACACGTTATATGTATCAGACAACACAACTCCGATTATCCCGGTCCGGTTGGAGTTAAGGCCTCTGGCCAGTGCATTGGGACTATATCCAAGCTCTTCAGCAGCCTTCAGCACCTTTTCCCTGGTCTTATGGCTTATCCTGTCATTCCACTTTTCATTAAAGACCCTGGATACAGAAGACTGGGATACCCCGGCTCTCTTTGCCACATCAAACGAAGAAATGCTTTTTATCATTCTTTTATCTATCATATAACCACCTATACCGCGATTGATTACGTCGTCATATTTTATGACTACGCAATCATTTATAACTTATATATACACTCCCCGTTTAATAATGTCAATATTAAATTTTATTTTTTCATCTTTTTGTCTACATTTCACATATCAAACCGCCAAAAATTAGCGGTTTTTTTGTTTTTCTTTTTCCCAGGCTTCTAACTTCTCCATCCATACTCATATTTTTAATAAACGCTCCACGTCCGCTTCGATTCCCCGGCAGTCATCCGCTGCCTCCATGCCGTACTCCACTACCAGGTCAGCCTGAGGGGTATATTCCCCGGCCCATGCCATGAAGCTGTCAAAATCCAGGGTTCCGTCCCCAATCCGTCTGTGGCTGTCGTGAACTCCGTCATTATTGTGAAGATGGTATGCCAGAATCTGCCCTTTCAGGCGTTCCATAACGCTGCGCAGGTCCCAGCCATTGGCATTGGCATGGCCGATGTCTATGAGTACCGGGTATCCTTCCGCCCGGCACAGGGAGACAAAGCCGCTCTCATCTAACAGCATATTGTTCCGGTCCATGACCCCCGCATTCTCCACGGCCACCGGTATTCCCAGGGGACGAAACAGTTCCTCCACCCTGCGGTAATTGGCGCAGGAATCCTGCAGCATCCTCTCCTCATCCCTGACAGCACAGTTGTTGTGATGAAAAACCATATAGCGGCTGTTAAGCCTCTCTGAGTAGCGGAGGGTCTGGCCCACCAGTTCCATGGTGTACTCATACTCCGGGGTTCCCTGGGGCGCCGAGTGCTCCGCCTTGTAATAGGGGCCGTGAAAGCTGATGGGAACATGTTTTAACATGTCCATGCTCTCCTCAAGGAGAGAGGCGAATGCCTGCCGGTGGAACATGGGAAATACTTCCACTCCCACCTGTCCCTTCCATTTTTCCACATAGGACAGAATCCGCTTAAACTCCTCCGCCTTATACATATTGGTACTGATGAGCAAAGCCATGGCCGTTCTCTCCCTTCTTACTGGCACCTTTTTGGAGTATATACGGCTCCCTGGCAGCCCTTAGCTGCTCCGGATAGCCCAGGGACACCTGGGTAGCCCTGTCAAAGAGATGGATTCTGTCAAAATCCGGCTGGATATATACGCTCTCTCCCGAAGCAGGGACATCCCCCTCGCTTACAGCAATAATTTCCATATTGTCCACCTGCACATATACGCCGTACCGGTTGCCGTAATCCTCCACGTACTTGACGGTTCCCTCCAGGGTGTTTTCCTGGCGCCTGCGGTGCAAAATCATGTGCTCCGGGCGTATTCCCAGGAACAGACGGCCGGATTCGTTGCGGGAGGCCAATCCTGACCACATGTCCGGCAGCCAGACCACCTGTCTGCCGATCACCAGCGTTCCCCTGGTATAGGATGCCTCCACAATATTCATGGAGGGGGATCCGATGAATTTTGCAGTAAATACATTGGCGGGGCGGTTGTATACATTGGCAGGGGTGTCCAGCATCTGCATTTTCCCCTCATGCATCAGGGCTATTCGCTGTCCCACGGTCATGGCCTCAATCTGGTCATGGGTCACATAAATAAGGGTCTGATGGTACATCTCATGGATTTTCACCAGCTCCTTCCTGGCCCGCAGCCTCAGCTGGGCATCCAGGTTGGAAAGCGGTTCGTCTAAAAGGAAATAATCCGAGCGCTTCACCACTGCCCTGGCCAGCGCCACCCTCTGGCGCTGGCCGCCGGAAAGATCCTTTGGCCTGCGCTCCTCCAGCCCTTTCAGGTCCAGCATATCCAGAACCTCCGAAAGCCTGGTCTTTATCTCCGCGGGATCCATTTTGTGGGCCTTTAGGCCATAAACGATATTGCTTTGCACCGTCATATGAGGAAACAGGGCATAGTTTTGAAATACCATGGACACATTCCTCTCCCCGCAGGGAACATCGTTTACCAGACGGCCGTCCATATAGAGATTTCCCCCGCTGAGCCTCTCCAGGCCCGCAATCATCCGCAGGGTGGTGGATTTGCCGCAGCCGGAAGGTCCCAGCAGAATCAGGCGCTCTCCTTCCCTGATTTCCATGTTTAAATCCTTTACGATTACATTTTTGTCATAAGCTTTCACTACATGGTCAAATACTATGTTTTTCATTGATTTCTCCTTATTTGATTCCCTTGACCGCCAACTCCCTAACCCTTGATTCCCGACATGGCAAAGGTATTGATGATATAGCGCTGGAACAGGATATACAATGCCAGCGGAATCACCATGGTCATGACAGAAACAGCCATTGCTATGGTAAACTCCGTTCCCCCCTCCGCGCTTATGTACATCTGCAGGGCCAGGGACAGGGTATAATTCTCCTTGCTTTTCAGTATAAGAACAGGCCACACATACTCGTTCCAGGAATTGATGAAAAAGATGATTCCTGTGGAAATAATGGAGGGCCGTACTAACGGGATGATGATATCCCTCATGATCTTCAGATTCTTCACATTCTCCATCCTGGCCGCCTCGATAAGAGCCCTGGGGATTCCCCGCATGGACTGGCGCAGGAGAAAGATTCCCAGCACATCGGCCAGCTGGGGCAGGGCCACGCCCCATATCTTGTCGCTGAGGCCGATTTTGGAAATCATCAGATAGTTGGGAATCATGGTAACAGTAAACGGTATGAACATGGTGGCCAGCATGATAAAGTACAGGATTCCCTTGCCCCTAAAATCAAAATACACAAAGGAATAGGCTGCAAACAGGCTGGTAACGGTCTTAAAAACAGTTACAGTGGCAGCAATTAAAAAGGTATTCATGGTAATTCTTAAGAAGGGGAGCTTACTGAATACATGGATGTAATTCTGCACCGTGGGCCTGGCCGGAATAATCTGAAACACCGTATTAAAGGCATCCTGCATGGTCTTAAAGGAATTTGACACCGCAAATACAATGGGCATCAGGATAAGGAACACAGCACACAGAAGAAGCAGGTGCCATCCCGGCTGCATTTCTTTAATTTTCATAGTATACCCCCTTTTCCACAAACCGGAATTCCAGAAGCAGCAGTACAATAAACAGCACCATGGTAATCACTGAAACAGCTGATGATGTGCCTGTGCGGTACAGGGTAAATGCCTCATGGTAGGACATGTATATCAGGTTGGAGCTGGCGTAGTTGGGACCGCCCTGGGTTACCACCTTGATGGGTGTAAACACATACTGAAGCCCCTGTACAATGGTGGTGATAAACACGTAGATTCCAGTGGCCGAGCTCATAGGAACCACCATGTCGCGGAAGATTTTCCACAGGGGAATATTGTCCAGCCTGGCCGCCTCAACGACCTCCTGGGATACCCCGGACACACCTGCCAGTATGATGATAAAATTATAGCCGAACACCTTCCAGGAGGTGATTATGCTCAGTACAGCGATGACCCACCCCTCGGCCTTGGACCAGAAGGGAAGGGCCAGGCCAAAGTACTTTAACACAAGGGCCACAGGGCCGGAAATGGGGTTCAGAATCCAGATATAAAGAATGGATCCCACCACCAGGGATATGACGCTGGGCAGGAAAAACACAGCTTTATAAAAGCCCTGTCCCCTCTTAATCACCGCTGACAGGATGAAGGAAAGGATGTAGGGCAGCACAAAATTCAGAACCAGCAGTACAAGGATATACACCGCCGTATTTCCCGCAATCTTCCAGGAATTCGGGTCCCTGAAAATGGCTGCATAGTTAGCCAGCCCCACAAACTTTTTCACCGGTTTTACCATATTCCACTCAAAAAAACTGAGATAGACCGTATAAAACAGGGGATAAAACATGAATACCGCAAACACAGCCAGCGATGGCACAAGAAACAGATATCCCAGCAGTGTCTGCTTTTTTTCTTCCTGATTCAATCTGATTTTACCTCCATAAAGGGGCAGGTATCCCCATGTCCCCGGGGATACCCGCTCCAATCTATTGTAAGCAGCTGTATTTCAGCCGGTTACTGTACTGCCAGCAGCTGGTTGATGGCATCCTGTGCTGCCTTCATGCCCTGTTCTGCCGTCACCTGCCCGCCCAGAATCTGGTCCCTCATATCTAAGAGCATCTGCTCTGCCTGCAGGCCGGCGTCTCCCGGAAACGCTGTCCACGGAACCACTCCGTCCATCTGCTGGATGGCTGCGTTCATCATCTTGTTCTCTGCCAGGAATGTCTTAAGCCCGTTCTCAGCCCCGGCCACATCCTTTCTGGGAGGCACATAACCGGTTCCCTCTGTCCAGGCTGCCATGGACTCCACGCTGTAGAGGAACTTCTCAAATTCCCATGCCGCCTCAATCTGGTCATCGCCCTGAGCCGTAATAGCCAGGAAGCATCCTCCTGCCGGAACCATGCGCTCCTTGTCTTTCCACAGGGGGGATTTTACGGTTGCCACGTCAAACTGCGCGCCCTTCTGCACGGAAGCCCTTCTGGCAATGGTGGTGTATAACATGGCGCAGTTGCCGTCAATAAAGCTCTGACACCCTTCCTCCCAGGAGATATGTAAAGCGGTCTGGTCCTTCACCATATCGGCTATCAGCTGCATGGCTTCAATTCCATCCTCCGTGGCAAAGGAGGCCTCTTTTTTGCCCTCCGCGTTGGTGGTCAGCATCTTAGCGCCGCTGCTTTCAATCAGTCCCTGCTGTGCCCAGAAATCCGCGGGCTCCTGCATATAAAAACCGTACTTTCCTGTCTTTTCCTTGATGGTCTTTGCAAACTCGCTGACCTCCTGCCAGGTAGCCGGGCCGTCCTCCGCAAGTCCTGCCTCCCTTAAGATGTCCTTGTTGATGTAGAGAACCGGATTACTCAGGGAATAGGGGATGCCCACCTGGGAACCCTGGCTGTTTACAGCCAGCTCAAGGACATTGGGAAGAAATTTGTCCTGAAGGAAACCCGCATCCTCCTTGTCAAACCTGTCTATGGCATCCTGAGGGGACACATAGGAAAAGTTATTGGAAAAATAATCCAGAAATGCCCAGCCAATCTGCACCAACGCCGGAGAATTGCCTGCTGCCGCCTCTGCCTGGAGGTTCTGCATCAGTCCCTTATACATGTCCGGGTTGTATTTTGCCACTACCTGGATGTGGTCGTTGCTTTCGTTAAACTGCTTAACCAGCTCGTCTACCACCAATCCTCCCTGTGTTTCCGCATTACAGTGCCAGTATTCGATTACTGTTTTTTCTCCGGAGGAGCTGTCTCCCCCGGTCCCGGACCCTGTACCGGTATCTGTACTGGTATCTGTATTAGTGTCTGTGCCGGCCTCTGCCCCGCTTCCGGTCTGGTTTACCGCTGCTGTGCCGGTCTGCGCATTGGCTGCACCCGCGTTATCCCGG
>OBWY01002090.1_pt1 | contig 10199 bp, 9 predicted proteins | sample 1538081 | NCBI WGS metagenome assembly OBWY01 (sample SAMEA2580089, study PRJEB22360) | human gut metagenome | biome: human gut; feature: human-associated habitat; material: faeces | place: Denmark | collected 2008/2010
TATGCTTTATTTAGCTTCAGGAGTCCGTCTGCTTTGCAGCCTCGCAAATCAGAAGCTGCTATGCTATCATTCCCCGAATGCTTCCTCTCATTTTGCGAATGAAAGAGATTACTAATCCAAGTACTGCACAGTAAAATATACCATTGTTTCCGGTAAATGCATGTAAAATCCACTGGCCGCCAGCCATTCCATTATATCCAAAAGTAAGGAATCCATCAATAAATGGAGTAAGTACCGTAATTACTAAGAATAATCCAAATGCGAAAATTCCTCTTCCGGTATCTATGTTTCTAAGTACTCCCATGTCCATTACTTTTTTAGAACCAAGAATCCACAGTGCTTCAATGATTCCAAACAGGATGAAGAAAGCACTTCCGCCGATAAATACAATGGTGTCTATATCTCTTGATGATGCCAGTCCCATAATTGTACTTACGCTGGTATAGTTCCAGACATTCTTAAAAATCTGTAATACAATACCAATCATTAATAAGGCGCAAAGCCAATGTAAACCGGTAAAAAGGATATTTCCTGCTGTCTTTACACTCTTTCCTACAACATTACCTGCTGTGGAGGCTGCATTTGACACGGCATCTCCACCACTACTTAAAGCGGAACGGCGCTTTCTCTTTGTCGTTGTTGTGTTTCTTGATGAGCCGCCTCTTTTATTCTTTATCGTGACTTTTACATTTTTCTGTTTGTCTTTTTGTTTCTGGTCTTCTTCCTCATCATATACCTTATATTCCGCATCAATGGATTCATTGCTTTTCTCTGTAGATGGCTCTTCTTTTGGAAGCGGAGCACCACAGTTCTTACAGAAATTACCTTCTGCTTCTGCACCACAATTGCTACAAAACATTATGTTCACCTCATTTCAAATATCTTGTATAATAATAAACCATTTTTACACAAAAAAAAAGAGGGGAGGTTTCTTGATTTTTACCAGGGATGAGACGAACCGAAGGAAGCATATCCTGCCGGATATGCTTCCTTCGGTTCTGTCTTTGGTAAAAATTAAGATGGGAGATTTAAAGAATAGTATATTTTGTATTTAGGAAATTATACGAGAATCCTCGGTAATTCAAAAGTAAAATTTTAAATATAAAGTAAGAAATTATATCTCATATTTCCTCAGAGTTTCGTCTGTCAGTCTGTTTATCTCTCTTCACACAGGGACATTACCAAATGATTCATTACTTTTTCACACCTTATTATATCCCGAATCTCTACAAATTCATCTGGTTTATGTGCATACTGCAGGCTTCCTGGACCGTAGGACATACATTCTGTATTGTGCAGTCTTCCGGCGATGACTGCGGTATCTTTTTAGCCGGTAAAGGCTTTAACGACTGCTTTTTGTTTTGTTTCTGCCTCTACGGCTTCTTTTAAGTTTTTAAGAAGTATAGAATCTGGATTTTTCTCGATATATGGGCGGTTTCCCGTAATATCGTAGGAAATCTTTATTCCTGGTATCTGGGTTTCGATTTCTTTAATGATTTTATTAAAATGTTGAACAACGATTTGATCGGTTACCGGAGGTGCTAACCGGCAGTCAATGAAAATTGTGCAGGCATCTGGTACTACATAAGGCTGATAGCCGCCTTGAATCTGGCCAAATGTAATGGTAGAGTAGCCAAGTTCTTCATGCACTGGAAAATGCTCAAATATTTCTTGTATTTGTACGATAAACTTTGATGCTGCAAATATTGCATCCGCTCCTTTTTCTGGCTTGCTGGCATGAGCGGTAATTCCTTTTACATGAACGTGAAACCATAGTCTGCCTTTATGTGCCATCTGAATCTCACCATCCGTCGGTTCTAAGTCTAAAACATAATCTTCTTTTTTTACGAATTCCTGTTCTACGATATGGTCGGAGCCGGTCATATCGCCCTCCTCATCGATAGTGCATATCATTCGAAGCGGACATTTTAAAGAAATTTCTCCTTTTTCAAGGCGTCTTGCCGTCTTTTTAAAAGTCGCTAATGCACAGGCAAGTCCGGACTTCATATCGCAGCTTCCTCTGCCATACATTCGTAAAATTCCATTCTGCTCTTCTATTTCTGCTCCAAATGGATTCTTCGTCCACCCCTCTCCTACAACGACAGTATCCATATGGCAGATAAATATAAACATTGGAACTTCTTTGTATTTTTCTTTTATACTTTCTTCTTTTGTATTTTCCGGCCACAATGTGGCAATTACATTTTTTCTGCCATTTCCTACATCGTCAAGCTGGATTTCGCAGGAAGTATCCTTTAGATAAGCAAGGATAGCCTCTCTCATTGCTGCTTCTTCTGTTCCAGGATTTGTACTTTCTATTTTGACAAATGTTCTGGTAAGTTCAACACTCTCTTCATATGTTTCCATTTCTACTTATAACACCTCTCAAGAAACTTTCAAAATATTCGTATTATTCTGCTTATAAGTTTTGCTGCCCCTTTTGTATTTTTTTAGACGATGCTGCTTTTTCCTCTCTTTAAATATTTACCGTCTCCTCTTTCACCGAGGAATTCTCCGTCTTTTACAAGAATCTTTCCTCTCTGCATTACAAGGTCGATTTTACCTTCGATCTCTCGTCCCTCATAACAGGTATAATCGGCAGCACCATACATTTTTTTCTTTGTCATTGTCCATTTTTTCTTTGGATTAAAGATCACAATATCTGCATCAGAACCGACAGAGAGTGTACCTTTTTGTGGATAGACTCCTCCGACCTTTGCTGGATTGGTACAGGCGTATTTTACAAGCTGTTCCATGGAAATTTTCCCTTTGCACACACCCTCAGAATATAATAAAGATAATCTTTCTTCTACTCCCGGCGCGCCACTTGGACATTTTGTAAAATCATCTGCTCCCTGCTGCTTTTGCCTTTTGAAAGTAAATGGACAGTGATCGGTTGCTACAGTATCAATTTCATTGTTTTTAAGGCCATCCCATAATGCCTCATTATCTGCTGGCTTTCGCAGTGGTGGAGCCATCACTGCCTTTAACCCTTCAGATGAATCATCATACAAGTCATCTGTAAGCAATAGATACTGTGGACAAGTCTCCACTCCGATATGTTTCTGTCCTCGTTTCTTTGCCTGACGAATTTCTTCTAATCCCTCTTTTGTCGAAAGATGTACGATGTATACAGGAGCATCTCCTATAGCACTTGCAAGATATAACATACGGTTTACAGCTTCTGCTTCTGCTTCATTTGGCCTGCTTAATGGATGATATCTTACTTCTGTTTTCCCTTCTCCCACAAATTTCTTTCGGAAGTAAGATACGATACCATCATTTTCACAATGAACCGTAATTAAAATACCATCTTCTTTTGCCTGTTTTAATACACGAACGATGTCTTCATCAGAAAGTTTATAGTCATAGGTCATATAAATTTTAAAGCTGGTGATTCCCTCGTCTTTGACAACTTTTTTCATTTCTTTTAATATATCATCATTAACATGCTGAAAAACGCCGTGGAATCCGTAATCAACTACAGCATTATGATCTGCAAGCTTGTGATATTCCTTTACCTGATGCATCAGATTGCAGCCTTTTGGTCCAAATGCCATATGGTCAATGATAGTTGTTGTACCACCACAGGCCGCAGCAATCGTTCCTGTATAAAAGTCATCAATAGCCCTTGCAATCCCGACATCCAAATCCATATGTGTATGAATATCTACTGCACCCGGCATAACATAACATCCTTCTGCATCAATACACTTTGCTTCCGCGTCTTCTATGTTCGTATCGATTTTTATGATTTTGTCATCTTCTAATAACAAGTCAGCCAGAAATGTTTTTTCTTCTGAAGCAATGGTTCCGTTTTTTATAAGCCATTTCATATGTTCTTCTCCTTTTCGTATAATCATTACAAGTTGAGAATATAAAAGAATCCCGTTATCACAGTACAATCTGTATCAACGGGAAGTCTTTCTTTATAAGAACATATCGTAATGGCGGGTTTCCCTTTTCCTGATTCTGGCGGGTTTCCCTTCTCCTGATATGGTTCTCGTATGATTATTTTAACTATTCAGAATCAGGTGTATTTTTCATAAGCACTATAGACACTATAGGAGTTGATTCTGAATAGTTATTCATCGTAATTATTTCTCAGAAATTACAGCTACCGCTTCAATCTCTACTTTTGCGCCCTTTGGAAGAGCGGCAACCTGAAAAGCTGCGCGTGCTGGATATGGTTCTGTGAAAAATTCTGCATATACTTCGTTCATTGCTCCAAAGTCTGCAATGTCCTGAAGTAAAACTGTAGTCTTTGTTACATCACTCATATCTGCTCCTGCAGATGCAAGGATGTTCTTGATGTTTGTAAGGCTCTGTTTTGTCTGTGCCTTAATGTCTTCTCCAGCAAATTCTCCTGTCGCAGGATCTACTGGAAGCTGACCAGATACATAAATTGTTTTCTCTGCCTGTACTGCCTGGGAATATGGTCCGATAGCAGCAGGTGCATTGTCTGTATGTAATGCTTTATTCATAACATTTGCTCCTCTACTGATGAATTAATGTTCCCGTCTTTCCGGCAATTCCATCTTTTGCCTTCTCAAGTAAGGTGATAAGAGATGTTCTTCCCTCTCCAGACTGGGTAAATGCTACGGCTGCCTGTACCTTTGGAAGCATGGAACCTGCTGGGAACTCACCTTCTTCAATGTATTTCTCAGCAAGTTCTGGTGTAAGCTCGGAAAGTGCCTCCTGTTCTGGTGTGCCAAAATGGATGGCTACTTTTTCCACAGCAGTAAGTATAATCAGACAGTCTGCATTTAACTGTTCTGCAAGTTTCTCAGCGGCAAAATCTTTGTCGATTACTGCGGCTGCACCTTTTAAGTGATGTCCTCCTGTTTTAAATACAGGAATTCCACCACCACCACATGCGATGACAACGTGGTTGCTTTCTACTAATGCTTTGATTGTGTCAATCTCTACAATAGATACTGGTTTCGGGGAAGCTACCACTCTGCGGTAGCCTCGTCCGGAATCTTCGATTACCTTATAACCCTTCTCCCTTACAAGCTCATCTGCTTCTTCTTTTGTCATAAAGGAACCGATTGGTTTGGTTGGATTTTTAAATGCCGGATCATCCGGACTTACTTCAACCTGTGTAAGCATTGTCGCACAGTCTTTCTGAATTCCACGATCTAATAACTCTTCGCGAAGTGCATTCTGAAGGTCATATCCGATATATCCCTGACTCATTGCCACACATACAGATAACGGAGACTGTACATACTTTTCAGGATTTGATCTTCTGAGTTCTGTCATCGCATTCTGAATCATCCCAACCTGTGGTCCATTTCCATGCGCGATAACAATTTCGTTTCCCTCTTCAATTAAATCAGCAATCGCAACTGCTGTATTCTTTACGGCTTTCATCTGCTCTTCAAGGTTGCTTCCAAGTGCATTTCCCCCTAAAGCGATGACGATTCTTTTACTCACTCTAACTATACCCCCTGCGAATTAATAAACGACTTAAATTATTCACCGAAGTGTCTTGGGGTAGCTTTGTCTGCTAATGCTTCTAATGTTCCAGTGATATCTTTCTGTTTTGCAAGAAGAATCATAGCTGCGATGATGTATGGTTTGTAGCTTGCTTCTTTGTATAATGGATCACGGTATCTGTCAAATACAGAAGCTTCAACTTCTCCGTCTTTGCAGGATACACCATTGATGTCTGCTGGTAAGCAGTGAAGATAGAGAGCTTTTCCGTCTTTAGTTGTAGACATAAGTTCTTCTGTACAGCACCAGTCTTTATGCTCTGCGTTCTGCGCAAGTAATTCTTTCTCTAATGCATCGATTCCAGCCTGGTCACCTTCTGCATATAAGTCTGTACGTTTTTCCATAGCTGCAAAAGGAGCCCAGCTCTTTGGATATACGATATCAGCATCTTTGAAAGCTTCTGCCATAGAGTTTGTCTTTGTGAAGCTTCCGCCGTTTTCTGCTGCGTTTTTCTTAGCAACTTCTTCTACCTCTGGCATGATGTCATATCCTTCTGGATGTGCAAGTACAACGTCCATACCAAATCTTGTCATTAAGCCAACAACACCCTGAGGTACGCTTAATGGTTTACCATAACTTGGAGAGTAAGCCCATGTCATAGCAACTTTTTTACCTTTAAGATTCTCTACACCACCAAATGTATTGATGATGTGAAGCATATCTGCCATACACTGTGTTGGATGGTCGATATCGCACTGAAGGTTAACTAATGTAGGTTTCTGCTCAAGAACACCATCTTTGTTTCCCTGTGTTACAGAATCTACTACTTCATGCATGTATTTGTTTCCTTTTCCGATGTACATATCGTCACGGATACCAATAACGTCTGCCATGAAGGAAATCATGTTTGCTGTTTCTCTTACAGTTTCACCATGAGCAATCTGACTCTTTGTCTCATCTAAATCCTGTACTTCTAATCCAAGAAGGTTACAAGCGGAAGCGAAAGAGAAACGAGTTCTTGTAGAGTTGTCACGGAACAAAGAAATTCCTAATCCAGATTCAAATACTTTTGTAGAGATGTTGTTCTCTCTCATGTAACGAAGTGCTTCAGCAACAGTAAATACTGCTTCTAATTCGTCATCTGTCTTTTCCCATGTAAGGAAGAAGTCTCCGTTGTACATTTCTTTGAAGTTTAATTTGTTTAATTTGTCAATATAACCCTGTAATTTCTTGTCCATTTTTATTCTCCTTATTTTGAAATACTCTTTTATTAACTTGTTTATTTTATTTATCTAAGGTAAAAGATAAATTATTTAATGTCGTTATTTGTTTTTCCAGCGCGGAACTGTGAAACATCATCTGTCTTGTTGTCTTCGTTGTAAAGGTTTGCTGCTGCAACGTAAACTGCTGCACATCTTACTAAATCATCTTTGTATGTAATTTCGTTTGGTGCGTGTGCCTGTGATTCAGCTCCAGGTCCGAATCCTACACATGGGATTCCGTAACGTCCCTGAATTGCTACACCGTTTGTAGAGAATGTCCATTTGTCGATTAATGGACGGTTTCTAAGTTCTTTTGTAGAATCTGGTCCCATACGTTTATCTCCGAAGAGTCCCTTATGAGCGTCTACTAATGCCTGAACATGAGCAGCATTTTCTTTGTTGATCCATGTTGGGAAGTAACATTCTGTCTCGTATACTTCTCCTGTCCATGATGGACGGTCATACATATACATGGAAACTTTAACATCATCACCGTATTTCTGAACGCTAGGAAGTGCGCGGATTTCGTCTAAGCAGGAATCCCATGTCTCACCAGCAGTCATACGACGGTCGATGGAGATTGCACAGCTATCTGCTACAGCACAACGGCTAGGAGATGTGTAGAAAATCTGAGATACTGTACATGTTCCTCTTCCTAAAAACTGTGCATCTTCGTAATGTTCTGGGTTGTATTTAGGGCTGAGCATCTTAACAAGGCCTTTGATGTCTGTGCTTTCGTCACATCCGTTGTTATTTAATGCCCTTACATCAGCGATGATGTCAGCCATCTTGTAAATTGCATTGTCTCCTCTTTCTGGAGCAGAACCGTGGCAGGAAACACCTTTAACGTCTACACGGATTTCCATTCTTCCACGATGTCCTCTGTAAATACCACCATCTGTAGGCTCTGTGGAAATTACAAACTCAGGAACGATTTTGTCTTTGTTGTAAATGTACTGCCAGCACATTCCGTCACAGTCTTCTTCCTGTACACTACCAACAATCATAATCTTATAACCTTCTGGAATGAGGTCTAAGTCTTTCATGATTTTAGCACCGTATACAGCACTTGCCATTCCACCTTCCTGGTCAGAACCGCCACGTCCGTAGATGATTTCATCTGTTTCATATCCTTTGTATGGATCCTGTTCCCAGTTATCAATGTTACCGATACCTACTGTATCAATGTGAGAGTCGATTGCGATAATCTTTTCGCCATCTCCCATCCATCCGATAACGTTTCCTAATCCGTCAACTTCTACTTTATCAAAGTTTAACTTCTCCATCTCTGCTTTGATGCAGGCAACAACTTCTTTTTCCTCACAGCTTTCGCTTGGATGAGAAATCATCGCACGAAGAAATGCTGCCATGTCTGCTCTGTAATTTTCTGCTGCTTCATTAATTTTCTGAAAATCTAATGCCATTTTTATCCTCCTAAATATTGCATTCATCCACAGTTGGTAAATTTCACGGAGTCTGAAAATTGGGAATATTAATTTCTCTCCGACCACACTGCCCTTAAATTTTCTTTATTTCATTTATCTAAAAGATATTTTTATACGGTTGGGTATTCGCCGCCCCATACAATCTTCTTATATTTATCAGGGTCTGTATCTCCCTCTGTGGAGAACATGAGCACCTGACTGGAGTTATCTAACTCCAATGCTTCTCTGAGTTCTTTGTAAGCATCGTCTGTCATAATAGAAGAAATAACTCCCATTCCTACCGCTCCGGATTCTCCGGATGTTACGGATGGATCTCCTTTTACTGGAGCTGCAAGCATTCTCATACCCTTTGCAGATACCCAGTCTGGACAGGAAATAAATGCGGAAACATGGTTTCTTAAAATGCTCATGTTACCAATTTTTTTTTGGTCCCCCCCGGGCAACCCCTGCCATGATTGTCTGAAGATCTCCACCAACGATTCTTGGTTCGCCATCTCCAGCTTCTGCTCCTTTATAAAGGCAATCTGCTGCGCCAGCTTCCATTACGATAAATTTAGGTGGGTTGTTTGGATAAAGGTTTGCAAAGTAACCAACAACACCACCTGCAAGACTTCCTACACCTGCCTGTACAAATACATGAGTAGGTCTGTTTACTTCTACTTCTCTTAACTGCTCTGCAGCCTCACCAGCCATACTTCCGTATCCCTGCATAATCCAGGAAGGAATCTCTTCGTATCCGTCCCATGCAGTATCCTGAACGATAACACCATGTGGTGTCTCTGCTGCTTCTTTTGCTGCAAGTCTTACACAATCATCATAATTTAACTCTTCGATTGTTACAGAAGCACCTTCTTTCGCAATATTATCAAATCTTGTCTGTGTGCTTCCCTTTGGCATATGTACAACGGCTTTCTGTCCAAGCTTATTTGCTGCCCATGCAACACCACGTCCATGATTTCCGTCTGTTGCAGTAAAGAATGTTGCCTGTCCAAAGTCATCGCGGAATTTCTTGCTTGTCAGATAATCATATGTCATCTCACTAACATCTTTACCCATCTCTTTTGCAATATATTTTGCCATTGCGAAAGAACCGCCAAGTACTTTGAACGCATTTAATCCAAAACGATAGCTTTCGTCTTTCACAAATAAACCGCCGAGTCCAAGCTGTCCAGCCATTCCATCAAGCTTTGCTAATGGTGTTACTGAGTACTGTGGAAAGCTGCGGTGAAACTTTCTTGCCTGATTTACATTATCAAGTGCCATTACCGCAAGATTCTTATCTTCATTCTTTGGCATCTGATTCAAAATCCATTTGATTTTCTCCATTGTTTTCCTCCATAAAAATAGTCTACAAACTTTTTGTTAGGTGTAATGAAAAGTTTTTTGTTGTCTTTATTATAGTGGTATAACGGCAGATTAGCAAATTCTTCTTTGGAGGTATTTGAAAAGAGACGAAGGTGCTGAAAACAAAGAGCCCCTATCTGTGACTTTCTTCGTTACGAGAAGATATCTAGTCAAAAGTTTCTCCTTAAATATATTGATTTTGACTCCGTTGTAAAAAACACAAAAGTCGCAAAATCAATATATTTAAGGAGGAACTTTTGACCATATCGTACTCTGGCAACTCCGAGGCCATAGATAGGGGCTCTTTGTTTTCAGCACCTTCTGACTTTGGCAAAATACGGGAAAGATGAATTTGTTATCTACGAAAGAGATTTGGGGGAGCGTCTGTTTATCTATTACATCTGTTTTACCTATTCCTCTTCTTTCTTTTCCAGCATATGGCTTTCGAGAAACATTTTCTCGAATTTTTGTTCTGAAAAACTTATGACCTGTTCTTCAAATCTCTGGCAGGTGATCAAAAACTGACGGCCGTCTTCAGTGAGGAAGGTTTTTCCTCCATTTCGTCCGCCTCGGCGTCTTTTTACGACAGTATAGCCTAGTTTGTCTTCTAGTTCATTAATCATATCCCAGGCTTTTCCTGGAGATAATGCCATTGTATCACAGGCTTTTCTTACATTATTCAAGTCTTCTATTAAAAAAAGTAATAATT
>OBWY01002098.1_pt1 | contig 10132 bp, 8 predicted proteins | sample 1538081 | NCBI WGS metagenome assembly OBWY01 (sample SAMEA2580089, study PRJEB22360) | human gut metagenome | biome: human gut; feature: human-associated habitat; material: faeces | place: Denmark | collected 2008/2010
GCATGGTCAGAACTCAGCATCTTATACAGAGTAGCATCATCTCCCCCATAAAAATCATCTTCACTCAGTTCCAAAGGATCATCTTCTAAACGATATTTACCCCATTCGCTGCTCCTTTTTCCGCCAATCCCTGTCATTCCCAAAAGGGTAATCAATGGCTCCAGCTGCGCTATACATTCTTCATTTCCCGAAAGGATCAGATATAATCCGGCATCGGATATAAAATGATATCCGCCAATCCCATAGGGAAGTTTTTCTCTGGCGTTGTATTGCGTACGTAGTTCTTCTTTCCCAAAATCAGGCTGGGCAGATATATCCCGCCCCTGTAAGTAAGACTCCATTTCCGAGGCACGGATAAAAGAGCGCTTCTTTTCTTTTTTCCGTTCCGCCGACTGTTCCCGCACCTCTTCATAGGATAATGTTTTCCCGCACTCGTCATGAGAGATGTTCATGACAGGACGGGGCAGGTACAATTCATTACAATCCTTCCTCTTTTTCCATGGAAACAAGTCCGAAAACCGCAGTTTTCCCCTTTGAACCCCTTCTACTACACACTCCAGCAGTTCCTGTGAAATATCCGCAGCTTCTCTGCAAAGTGCACTGAAAAAGGTATCCGCCCTGCAATAAGATAAAATCTCTCCAAGATCTCCGCCTTCTGCCGCATCACCGAAATGTACAGGAGATGTAAAACGGAATAGTATGATTTCATGCCTCATAATTTTGATTCCTCAAACTTCTGTGTTGACACGTTATATTCTTTCATTTCTGCCGTCTTCGGATCCATTTTCTGTACATGGAACGAGGAAAACGCAATTCTGCCATAACCTCGGGATCCATGTCCCCCAAGATAGTCTAACTGCAGCAGGCGGAATCCTCTGCGCAGTACTTCCATATCCTCTTCCATCTGATTCTCGTCTTCGATGTTATAAACCAGCTGGAAATCAAATTCCATCCCTGCGGGTACCCGTTCAATCATCCGGGGATTGGCCACACCGGTCCCCCGATTAATCGTATTTTCCGCTTTAATTTCCCCCAAATAAGTATCTGTATCTAAATTTTTAAACTTATTCCTGCTTTCTTCCTTAATAAAAGCATCTCGGAACTGCAAACGAGCCGGCCGCGTTTCTGTATCGGAACTGATACCAAACAAACGGGCAACAACAGTCTCATCCTTTTCAGGCTTTGGGAGACTGATTTTCCCATCTTCTTCCACTTTTTCATCCAGCACTTTTGCTAAAAGTGTTCTCATTTTCCCCTTCAAAGAGCTCCCCGGAATGATTGGCGCCTTTGTCAACGGATCCCTGATAAAAGGACTGTCTACGGCGCCAATCGGCGCAAAATCGCTGGAATCCCCGATATGTAATCCCGTCTTCACTGTAAGTACCGCTCCAATCAGCAATTTCCCTTTTAACTGTACCTGTGCCATAATTAGTCCTTCCCTCCATAAAATTTATGAAAAGCCACCAATGCTTCAATATAATGGGCAAATTTTTCATATTCTTTTGTACTGCTTTTTATCCCGTCAATCAGGCTCATTAATCCGGCTTCTTTTTCGAAATCCTCAACCGGATTTCCCCACTTACTCCTATTCCGTCCAATCTGATAAGCTAACTTTACTTTCAGATACTTGATTTGCGCCTGCAATTCCACAGGTAATGTATCATAGTCATCTGTCTTCTCTAATTTATAGGCATTCACTTTTTCGGTCACTGTATTTACGGCTGTCAAAAATTTCCGTATCTGTGTTGTAGTTACCAGCTCCGAGGTCCACTTCTCTCTTATGTGTTCCTTTAGTTTTTCCTGTGTATACATTTTTCTTTTCTTTTTTTGATCAGCAATAAAATGTTTCTCACAATTCGTTTTTGCTATTGTACATAACTTTTCCATCACCTGCTGCGCCTGATCCACAATCTTATTTTCTTCCAGCATCATGCTTCCTCCTTGTCACGCATACGATAAATAATGAATTGAAGAGCCGTCACTAATTCTTTTCGTTCTTCTTCCTTCACCGCCCACTGATAAAACCGGCTTCTTACCTTCTCATAACAGGGCTGCAATTCTTTCTCCTTCGGCTTCAATCGCGCCAATGTGTAAGCAAACCGCGCCAAGTCCATCCTATCCCCGGCAGCTCCCTGCAGTAAGTTCATTATTCTGTATAAAAGCGATTTACCTGTGGGGATACGATCATTTCTTTTATTGTTGCCATTGATACCATCCAGCAGCATATGCTCCATAAGGAACTTTATTTTTTCACCGTGAACTTTCTCTATGAATTCATCCCATGTATAAACAGCGGCATTTTCTTTTTCCGCTGCACCGCCATTCTTTTCATTTCGATGATATTCCGTACCACTGCCAAATAAAGCGATGCTATTTTTTCCAGGACTGTTCTTCGCTAACTCTTCCAATTCTCCGGTGACTTCCGCCATACGGCTGATCGGATATGTGGAAGAATACAATCCCAAACCGGCGGAAAAGGTAAGCTTTCCATTGGTATAAACCGAAAACGCACGTTTCAGATCAACGGCGAATCCCATCAGATCATCCCAGGCGCCGACAAGAAAAAGATCATCACCGCCAGAATACACTACATGAATTTTTCTCGGCTCACCGTCTTTATCCTCAAAAAGATAAAACGGCTTTATGCCTTCCGGCAATTCTTTTTTACAAATACCCTTGATTATCTTTCTAAAAAACAGCGCCATACTGCGTGATAAGGCAGCATATCGGGATAAAGTCGCATAGGCTTCCGGATTTTTATTCTCCTTATGTATAAAGCCAGCAATAAAGGCTGCTCCCAATCCATCTACATCTGCCCGAAGCACGCCAAGGCGTTTAATCCCCTTTCCTGTCTTATCTCCGGAACTTTCTGCCAGCTCATTGAAATCAAGCACTTTCCCTATCTCATTCTTTGCCGCATAATCTGCCACCCACAAACGGGATGCCATGAATGACGACGTATAAGAACCATTTTTATCATAAATCCGTTTCAGTATTCCGGCTTCAGCCCACTGCTTCAAATCATCTGGAGAAGCTGCTGTAAGCCAGCATAAACCGGAACACGCGGAAATCGGCATTGCTCTGTCCGGTCCTTCCGCTTTTTCTGAAAGAACAGCAAAAACACTTCTTTTATCATCAATCAGTGCTTTTCCTAAATCATACAGCCCGTTGCAGACTTCACAAGCCTGTATATCTGTACCGGCATTCGGTCTATTCCCTTTATAAGAACTCAATTGATCTGTCGAGATATGACATATACCACATTCACGAGCCCCCTGATCCGCCCTATTTACATTGCTGTTCTCATCAAATAATTCCGTCAATATATCCGGACCATATCTGGATAACTTAGCCATAGAAACCTTTTCGGACACAGAACGAAATATATTCTTCTTGTGATGTACTGTATCAGATTCCGCCATTAAATCATTGGCGCAAAGTGGTTCACACCCTATCGCTAAATACAAAGTCCCGGAAAACAGCTTCACCAGTCCCTGATTTATCTTTTTCGCGACATCTTTTACCGCATCCTGTGTTTCCTTTGTATTGTCTGCCAAAATATAAAAGTGCCCGCCGCTGCAATAAATCAGGTTCGCTCGGGAAAGATGCAATGCGTTTAAAAGTTCGTCTACTATATTCTCCAGTGCGATATCCAAGTAAAAAGAACGCCCGCGAAGCATACGCATTGCACCTTCAGACCGGATATGATATATAAATTTCTGTATGCCTGAGAAATCACCGGAAATCATCAGGAATACATCCTTATTTCTGTTTTCTTTATTATGAGTAAAGCAAAACCCTTTATAATCCGTGATTCCCAACGTCTTCATGTACTTCATCAGAACAGCTGCTGTCGCGCCGGTCATTTTCATGTGGTCATATAAAGAAATATCCGCATGTTCCTCCGTATTTGTGCTTGACGGTACATAGATCAGCGTGTCTTCCAATATGCTCATTTTCCTCCATGGAAATCGGTGATTTCATCCGAAAATTCTTTTCCATATACCGCATAATGGATGCATATTGTCCCTGTTTCGCTATACTTTTATTTCCATGGGGAAAATTTTCTTTTTTCATCGCGTCTAATTCACGTAAAGAAAAATAAGACGGTTCCGCGTCCCCCGAAAAGACATTAAATATATTTTCCAGGCACAAATCGGAATCAAACTTCGCACCCCTGTCATTAAGATCTCCTTCCGCTTCCCGCCGGTCTGCACCGGCAGCAATATTATCCGCTTCATATATAACATATGCCAAATCATCAATATCCAATCCGGCGCCGGACAATTCCCTTCCATGATGATATTTTATACAGCGCAGCAGCTGCTTGTCCGCTTCCGTATCAGCCAAAAAGGATCTAATAAACTCCGCCCCAAGAATAGAATGTCTCTGTCTCTCATGAGTAGCACGTATGCATACCTTCCCTACATCATGCAGCAGTCCCGCCTTTAAGGCTAAAGAAATTTTCCCACTCATTTTTCCTTATCCTCTCCATCGCATAATAAAATCTTATCTTTACACTATATTTAATTATACTTAAAATATCAAAACAAGTTAATGATTTATGAAAACTCCTCTCTAAAATGATAAACCTGTTAAACAAGATCGAACCTTTCCAAGCTGCCTATGCGGCAGTTAACAAGGTTCCCCCACGTTTATACACAGCTCCATATTTCTAAGCTGCCTATGCGACAGTTAACTAAGACAGCTTTTCTCAAACCCGACGGACTCCTTTCTAAACTACCTATGCGGCAGTTAACTGCGGACGCGGCTTTGATTTTCTGCTGCATCTTTTCTAAGCTGCCTATGCGGCAGTTAACAGTCAGGCTTCACAAGTTCGGAGCGCTTGACGTTTTCCTAAGCTGCCTATGCGGCAGTTAACCGCTAATCCGGGATACGGTAATGCTTTTTCCGTTTCTAAGCTGCCTATGCGGCAGTTAACATGTCTGTACAAGAAGTACAGCTATTGCATCTTTTCTAAACTACCTATGCGGCAGTTAACAGCACATGCCGGGGAGTGACATGTGCTTTTTGTTTTCTAAACTACCTATGCGGCAGTTAACTCTTCCGTAAAATCATTGAGCTCGTTCTGCTTTTTCTAAACTACCTATGCGGCAGTTAACTCTTCCGTAAAATCATTGAGCTCGTTCTGCTTTTTCTAAACTACCTATGCGGCAGTTAACACAACCGGTCTTGTATCCCAGCGATGTTGTATTTTCTAAACTACCTATGCGGCAGTTAACATATCAGCCACCTTTTTAACTCAATCGGACAGTTTCTAAACTACCTATGCGGCAGTTAACGATTTAAAAAAGGCGGGCTTTTATGTCGAACATTTCTAAACTACCTATGCGGCAGTTAACAAGATATTGGTCTTAGGTCAATATGATGGGCACTAAAATTGCGACTTTTATGCCACACTCCCCGCATGCACTTCATCCGGGGTCTGATAGCCAAGGCTACTATGCTTTCTCCTGTGATTGTACCATGACTCGATATATTCGAAGATACTCTGATAGGCATCTTTTGAATCCTTATACGTTTTACAATACACTTCTTCCTTTTTTAGCAAAGAATGAAATGATTCAATACAAGCATTATCGTAAGGACAACCTTTTCGACTGAATGAATGCCGTATTTTATGATTTGTAAGATATCGTTCAAATAATTCGCTTGTATACTGCGTTCCTAAATCGCTTTGAATAATGATTCCTTCCGTATCAGAAACATTCATGCAAGCATTACGCACAGCCTTTACTGCAAGTTCAGCAGTCATTGATGTATCATATGCCCACCCGATAATCCTGCGACTATATAAATCCATTACTGATGCCAGATATGTCCAACCGTCTTTTTGTGTGAATATATAGGTAATATCTGTACACCATTTTTGGTTAATGCCGGTCGCTGTAAAATCCTGATTTAATATATTTTCTTTTTCATCGACATGGACATTGTTTGAGACATGACGGTATTTCTTGATGACGATAGAACGAATCCCCATAGCAGCCATTCTTCGCTGCACACGTTTCAAACTGACATGCCAGCCTCTGTCATGAAGGTCATCACAGATCTTTGGCGCTCCGTAACGGCAATTTGTATCGTAATAGATTGCCAAAATATCTGCATCTAACTTTTGATTTTCAATTTCCCGATTAGAAGGGACATGGTGAATACATTTGTAAAAGGTGCTGCGATTCATATTGAGTACCTTACACATAAGTTTGATAGGATACTTATTTTGATATGCTGTTATGAAAGTAACGATTGCGGTTATTGTTCTTTGGCGAATATGGCTGTAGCTTTTTTTAATATTTCATTTTCCAGTTCAAGTTCATGTATTTTCTTTTGGAGTTTTTGATATTCCTTCATAGAAATAGTTTGCTTCTCATTTACTTGAAGAGTAGGAGCATAGAGCTTCTTCCATTTGTAAATTGTTTGCTCGACTAAGCCATATTCATTTGCGAGCGCTTTAACTGATTTTCCGGAAAGGTGTAAGTTTACAATCTGTTTCTTGAATTCCTCAGAATACCTTTTGTTGTTATGCACCATTTGCAACACATCCTTTCTTATACAAAAGTTTAACGTGTCGCATTTTATGTGTCCACTAATTTATACTAACACCAATATATAAAAATGGGCTTGTAATTACTAATTTCTAAACTACCTATGCGGCAGTTAACACATTTACTGATGGGTCTCTTTTAGCTATGGATTTCTAAACTACCTATGCGGCAGTTAACCCAGCCACGTTTTGATGTTTTTAGCACGAAGCATTTCTAAACTACCTATGCGGCAGTTAACTGGACAGTCAGGATGCTATTGCTATGTATAATTTTCTAAACTACCTATGCGGCAGTTAACCGGCAAAGAACCTGACAGATGCTGCCAACGATTTTCTAAACTACCTATGCGGCAGTTAACATGACAACAATTGGCACACGCATAAGCTAGATTTTCTAAACTACCTATGCGGCAGTTAACATCTTCTAATTCCTGTTCATAGGCACGCAGAATTTCTAAACTACCTATGCGGCAGTTAACTGATGGTAACGGTGCTTTTTCTGTTATTGAGTTTTCTAAACTACCTATGCGGCAGTTAACCAGTACTTCGGCTTCCGCGTCCGTCGGCATCTTTTCTAAACTACCTATGCGGCAGTTAACTGGATTTCAGCGCAACCAATTTGTCGATTTTTTTTCTAAACTACCTATGCGGCAGTTAACCGGAGGTATACCCTAACGGGCATGGATTATGCTTTCTAAACTACCTATGCGGCAGTTAACCGACATATTCTACGGCAACACAAACTAAAGACTTTCTAAACTACCTATGCGGCAGTTAACTGACCCAGTCATCCTGTACCCAGCCCGGTACGTTTCTAAACTACCTATGCGGCAGTTAACTGATTCCTGCCTGTACTCGGTAATGTAATGCGTTTCTAAACTACCTATGCGGCAGTTAACGATTCTATGCTTGGGCGAACCATTCTGCAGAATTTCTAAACTACCTATGCGGCAGTTAACCAACGAGATATTGTCGATTTGTGAGAATTTACTTTCTAAACTACCTATGCGGCAGTTAACCTGCTAAGAACGAAGACAAGCGGGGCAAGAATTTTCTAAACTACCTATGCGGCAGTTAACCGGATGCAGTGTGTTCATTCGGACATTCATAATTTCTAAACTACCTATGCGGCAGTTAACCTTCATCCGTTAGAAGAACTTATCAGTGAAGTTTTCTAAACTACCTATGCGGCAGTTAACTTTTTCGGAAGCTGGCATAAAACTCATCTGTTTTTCTAAACTACCTATGCGGCAGTTAACAAGTGGGCCGAAACGCTTGACGCTGAAGCACTTTTCTAAACTACCTATGCGGCAGTTAACGGCGACATATCCGGAGGGCATTGCGAATATAATTTCTAAACTACCTATGCGGCAGTTAACAAAATTGGCTATATACGATGTAGTCGGCATTCATTTCTAAACTACCTATGCGGCAGTTAACAAAAATTCCCAGAAGCAGGAGTAATTATTGTTTTTCTAAACTACCTATGCGGCAGTTAACCAAAAAACGCATACACGCCCAACGATGTTTCTTTTCTAAACTACCTATGCGGCAGTTAACATAGAATCCCATCGATGGGCGATGAGGTACCGTTTCTAAACTACCTATGCGGCAGTTAACGATGCTGGAGCGGAAAAAGAAGCCGACAGCACGTGCGCTTATACATCTTTTTCCCACTTTGACCCAAATTTATTCCTGCTTTGAAATAGATTGATTTAATCGCATTTTTCAAACGCCGTAAAAATTTGGGTTAAAATTCCGGAACGGTTCTGTTATTACTTAAACCATAGGTTCCGCATTCTGTCAAGGCAGATTCTTCTTCTACCCGCTTTTTTATAAAAAGGCTAAATGTTCCTCCGCGGGAAAAGCTTTTCATCTGTATGTACGGCAGTCTGACAGATTTTCTCTTTCCTTGCAGAAGCCGGGCAGCCTCTTCAATCGTTACTCCCGGATGTCTTTTTGCATAGCGTCTCGCTTTCACCCAGATTGAACCTTCCGGTTGGTACCTGCTATACACGGCATACCCCCGCAGCTTGCGCTCCGGCACTTTCCTTATGCTTGTACAGTGCACATAATCAAGGAGGCGTCCCAGCACTTTGGACAGGTTGAGTCTTTCCAATTCTTGTGCTTCCGCAAAGACACGGATTTTTTCTCCCAGACCTGTTTCCCTATATTCGGGAAATGAAACGGCATAGAGGTTATGTCCGCTTTTATTTTTTTCATCTGCAAAAGCAATATGGAGCTGGGTAAACACTTTGGTCCAAAGGAAGGCAAGCGATACTTCCGCACACGGGAGCAAGGTGATTTCCTGATAGTATTCCATGGCTTATTCCTTTTCGCTCTGACCAAAAACACCGCCGCGGACGAGAACAGCCATGACATAGTTTTTGTCATTTTCATCGTCCGGTTCACTGCCGGTTGACCACTGATCAAACAGGGTATAAAAATCTTTTTTCTCTTTTGGTGTGCGGTAAGCTTTCCCAAGAGTGGTGACCGCACCATAGGGTTCAATGGCAATCGGTATCCGTCTGCCCTCTTCCTGGGGATACCAAGTGTCAACAGTTCTGATGGCATTGCTGAGTTTCTGTGAGTGCATAGCTGCCGTACCGTCCACATGGTAAAGAACCTTGCTCTTCTTGCCTTTTCCTTTATCAAGAATCAGTTCTTCGCTGGGATAAATTTCCTGTCCTTTTCCCATAAGTGCGAAGGCTTCCACTTCAATCAGAAGGGATGACCTCTTTCCACAGAGAGTTTCGGCAATAAAAGATGCCAATTCTTCCACTTTTTCACGATTCTTATCAAAATCCTTCAAGCTGAAATCATAAATATTAAATATCCATTTTTTATTTTCTTCTTTTATGGATACAATGACCTCCGCTTTTTCCGCCCCTACACGATTTCTCCAAAGGAAGCGTCCATTGGCTATATTCATCGCATAGCGGGCTGACAGCTCTTTAAATCCGTTCTGCTCAATAAATTTCTTTCCTATTTCTTCTATCTTTTTATGATGAGTTTCGTTATTGCATGCAGAAGGATGCTCTACACCGGAAAGGACTTTGATTGTAAAGGATAATTTCAATGTGTCATCGTTTAAAGAAATAGAAGCACTGTCTACGGTCTGCAGATTTGCTTTTTCCACTTCCGCATTCAATTTCATGGGATCATTTTTTACACTATCCTTCAATCGGTTGGAAATGGTTCCTCTTACAGATTTTTCTACCAGCATAACGGGACGGGCTGTTTCATTTCTTTTTTCCCAGGTTGTTCCATACATATAGCCATCCGATAAAACAAGTTTCTTTTCAAAAGAAAGTACAGATGCCAGATTTGATTCTTTTTTCACCATTTTCATTTCCTCCTGATCATTCCTTATTTTTACAAAGATATAATTGATTGGTTTCTTCATAGGCATAGTGCCACATCATTTCATCTATGTCACGGAACCGATGAGCCATCTTAAATTCACCAAGGGTGACTATGCTTTCTGCAAATCGATGGGGCGTATCCGGATCCCGCTGATTTTTCACTTTCCCCAGCGGAGACAATCCCTTAAATCCTACAGCAAGC
>OBWY01002103.1_pt1 | contig 10092 bp, 7 predicted proteins | sample 1538081 | NCBI WGS metagenome assembly OBWY01 (sample SAMEA2580089, study PRJEB22360) | human gut metagenome | biome: human gut; feature: human-associated habitat; material: faeces | place: Denmark | collected 2008/2010
GACCTCGCTAAGCACCGGCGGACTCCCATGTCCCCTCCGCAATTGATTCCGCCTACTTCCCCGGTTCAGGTTTTCGCCGGGGACGGAAGACTCAGGCGGAGGTTTTCGCACACCGGTCATGGTCCGCTCCGGGCGCTGATTGTCTCCAACCTTAAATGGGAAAGCCTTGTCGCAGACATTGACCTGTGAACACGAACGAAAATAGACCGTATGCAGGCGGAAGGTCACAGCTTTACCTTGAATATTGCAAAATAGTGCGGTATTATTAATTAGAAAAGGTTACAGACAGAGAAATCCGGATATGGGTACCGGAAGGCTTATTCGTTTTAGAGAGGAGATTTTCATGAGGAGAGGCAGGGTATGGTATACGGCGGCTATAACGCTTGTGATGATGACTGGATTATTTACAATCACGTCCTTCGCGGCCAAAGGAGAAAAAATAACAGCGATCAAGCTGGAAGTCAAGGATAATTTGCAGCTTGGCAGCGCGCTGGATGAAGAGGATGAGCTGGAGATAGAGACAAGCGCCGACAGTTACGGCGTGGCGGAGTGGGAGATCGATAATGAAGGTTTTACCTGGAATTCAGAGCATAAGCCTCGTGTGAAGGTGACCGTTACCGCAGATGATGACTATTATTTTTCCGTATCTAAGGATAAAGTAAAGATTAAAGGAGATGCGGCAAAGGTGGTTTCCACGAAAAAGGAAGACTCCCAGACACTGATTATTACCCTCGATCTGAAGCCGATGGCTGAGAGAGTCGGCCCGATTGAGTACGCTTATCTGAACGGGACGGTTGCAACATGGGCTCCTGCACAGGGAGCGGTGGCCTATGAGCTTTATCTTTACCGCGACAGCAAAGCTGTGGGGAGCAAGAGGACGACCACCGAAACAACGTATGATTTCGGAACAGCCATCCGAAAAGACGGGGAGTACTATTATAAAGTGCGCGCTGTGGGCGCCGAAGGAAGCAAGGAAGGAAAATACACGGAGTCGGCAAGCCGGTATGTCAGCCCTTCTGAGGCTCAGGCCTTGGCAAGTGCCGGTAACAGCAAAGCGGCGGACGGCAACAACGGGAATACCCCGGGACAGTGGGTGCAGGATGAGACCGGCTGGCGCTGGCTCAATCCGGACGGTTCCTATACGGTGAATAACTGGGCGTTTATCAATAATAAGTGGTATTATTTCGGCGAAAACAGCTATATGGCCACAGGATGGATACAGTGGAAGGAACTCTGGTATTACCTGGGGCCTGACGGAGACATGCAGACGAACTTCCAGACACCGGACGGCCACATGGTGAACGGCGACGGCGTGCGTATTTGGTAATCAGACAAATTGGAGGACAGAAATATGGCAAAAATCGGATTTATCGGAATGGGCAACATGGGATATGCGATTCTGAAAGGATTATTAAACGTATACGGGAAAGAAGAGATTATATTTACGGATGTCAATCCCGGCAGATGCCGGCAGGTTTCAGAGGAGACTGGAGTTTCCTTTGCGGCCTGCAATGCAGAATGTGCAGCTTCGGCTAAATACATAGTGCTTGCAGTCAAACCGCAGTTCTTTGCTCCGGTGCTTTCTGACATCGCCGGTACGGTGACAAAAGACCATATTATTATTTCCATTGCTCCTGGTATCACGGTGGACAGCGTCAGGGAAACTCTGGGAGCAGATAAGAGAATCGTCCGGGCCATGCCGAACACCCCGGCCCTGCGGGGTGAAGGGATGACAGGCGTCTGCTATGACCCGGCTCTTTTCGCCAAAGAGGAACAGGAGACAATCCGGTCACTGTTTGAATCCTTCGGAAAAATGCAGACAGTGGAAGAGCGCCTGATGAACGCTGTAGTATGCGTCAGCGGAAGCTCACCGGCCTATGTCTATATGTTTATTGAAGCTCTGGCGGACAGCGCGGTCAAATACGGCCTTCCGAGAGAGGCAGCTTATAAGATGGCGGCCCAGTCAGTCCTGGGAAGCGCTAAAATGGTGCTTGAGACGGGAGAGCATCCCGGAGCGCTGAAGGATAAGGTATGCTCGCCCGGAGGTACGACAATTGCTGCCGTATCCGCCCTCGAGGAATACGGCTTTAGGAACGCCGTCATGAAGGCCTCGGATGCATGCTATGATAAATGCATGAATTTGAAATAATGTTAGTATTGTTCACACGGTTGTATTCAGCGTGTTATATATGAAAATTCAATAGACAGAAGGAGCGGCATGCCATATGAAAGAGAAGGAAGAAGAAACATTTTCTGCCGGGGCTGAAGTGAGGGGAGAGAATATCCCCCCGGTGCAAAGGCTGAAAAGAGAACTTAAATATCAGGGAACAATCCTGAAAATGTACGAGGATACGGTTAATGTAAACGGTCATGAAGCAAAATGGGATTTCATCCATCATGACGGTGCGGCTGCAGTTGTGGCTGTCAACCATGACGGGAAACTCCTTATGGTGCGCCAGTACAGGAATGCACTGGACCGTTATACGCTGGAAATTCCGGCGGGGAAGCTGGATTATCCGGGAGAGCCTATGATTGACTGCGCTTACAGGGAACTGGAGGAGGAGACCGGATTTAAGACAGAGAAACTGGAATATCTGCTGAGCCTCAATACCACGATTGCATTCTGCGATGAGGCGATCGATGTATTTCTGGCAAGGAATCTGATTCCATCCGAACAGCATCTGGATCCCGATGAGGAGATAGAGGTGGAGGAATGGGAGCTGAGTGATCTTCTGGATTTGATATATTCCGGAAAGATGACGGACGGAAAGACAGTTGCCTCCATTCTGGCATATGCATGCCGTGTGAACAGTAACGGAAGATAGCAGTAGCCGTTCAGATGGCATACAGTGATACGATAAACTGCTGTGAATAGAGAGACGGAACGCCGCATAGACTGGAAAAAACGGGAAAGGTACTTTTGTATGGGAAAATATCATACACCGTTTCGTTTTCAACCGTCCATTCTAACGGTGTTCTGTTTTTTTGCCGGGATATTTGCCGGAACCATGTGGGTAAACAGGATGGGGGCAGGTCTCAAAGAGCAGCTGGGAGTATTCGGACAGGCGTTTCTGACGGGGAGTACGCAGCCTCCTTCCCTGGAGCTGCTGGCGGAACTGCTGCTTAAAAGGAGCCTTGGAATCGGAATTTTATGGCTTCTCGGGATGTCATTGTTTGCCGTTCCCGGCTTTTGCCTGGCGGCCGTCTACGCCGGTTTTTCGATGGCATTTCTTATATCCTCAATGACGGTGCAGGCGGGGCTGATGGGAGTATTTCTCTTCCTGCTTTCCGTATTCCCGCAGATGATATTTTATCTTCCGGTATTGGCGGTTCTCTACATATGGGCGATGGCTCCGGGAAATAAAATTCACGGCGGAGGCTTTGCCGTCCTTCTTATTCTGACGGCAGCAGGGGCTGCGTCTGAACTGTGGCTGAATCCCTGGTTCCTGCATTTTGCGTCCGGTTTTTAAGGAAAATAAGAAAAAAATTAAAAAATCTTTAAAAATTTTTTAACAACATGTAGGGGAGGCAAAAACTGCCTTCCAACATGTTGTATTTTTTATGTTAATCAGCCTGAAAATACTGTAAAAGTGGGAAAAATGTGTTTGATTTTATCAAAAAATGTATATATAATGTTACGTACAGGCTGTTTTTGGCCTTGTTTTGGAGGGATGATGATTGTCCCTGTAAAAGCCTGCAAGGGTGAATCGTAAGGGATAGGGGAAGCAGTATGGTAACAGAGATAGATATTTTCATAAAATACCTGCAGGAGGTCAAAAAGATGTCCCGGAACACGGTGCTGTCATATCACCGTGATCTTCTTCAGATGGCATCCTATATGAGGGAAAGAGGAATTACGGAAGCTGGGAAGGTAACGAAGACCAGTCTGACTTCCTATATTCTTTTTATGGAAAAAGAAGGAAAGGCTACCACTACCATATCGCGTATGCTGGCATCCATGAAGGCGTTCTTTCACTATGAATTTTCAGAGGGTAAAATCAGACGCAATCCTGCAGAGCTTGTCCATGCTCCAAAGATTGAAAAGAAAGCGCCGGTGATACTTTCCGTAGAGGAAGTTACGTCACTGCTTAAGCAGCCTTCCGGGCGCTCTTCAAAAGAGATCCGGGATAAGGCGATGCTGGAACTTCTCTATGCTACGGGTATCCGGGTCTCGGAACTGACGAGTCTCAAGCTGACGGATATCAATATGAATATCGGCTTTATCACCTGCCGCGACGGCGGGAAAGACAGGACAATTCCTTTCAGCCGGGTGGCGAAGGGAGCAATGGAGGATTATATAGAGAATGCCCGTTCGGAGCTGACGAGAAAAAAAGAGTCGGACTGGCTGTTTGTCAACTGCAACGGAGGCCAGATGAGCCGCCAGGGTTTCTGGAAGATTATCAAATTTTACGGCGATAAGGCGGGAATCGAATCAGACATCACACCGCATACGCTGCGGCACTCATTTGCGGCACACCTGATAGGAGGGGGAGCTGATATGAAAGCCGTACAGGTGATACTGGGGCATTCGGATGTGGCTACCACACAGATGTATGCGGCATACGTGGGAAAACGGTAAATGTGTAATAAGTAAATGGAAGACGGGTATAACCGCTTTAAATTATACAGGTAAAACAGACAGGAAATCATGTCGGACGCCTCTAAATCGAGGTGCGCCCGACATGATTTCCTGTCTGTTTTACGTCATGGTATATCTATCTGTTTCATCATACCATAACGGACCTGACATCCGGTTCTCGGAGGGGGAGCGTAACAGTAAAGAGGGAGCCTTCATCCGGACTGCTCTCAACGGTTATCGTACCGCCCGACAGTTCCAGAATCCGTTTCGTAATCGAAAGTCCCAGGCCATTTCCGCTAAGTCCCAGCTCCCTGCCCGCGCTGTAAAATTTCTCAAATATCCGCCTCATGGTTTCCTCATCCATCCCGATTCCCGTATCGGAAATCACCACCTCCACAGAATCAGGAAAAAGCTTCATCGAAGCGGAGATGCTGCCTCCTGCAGGCGTAAACTTGATGGCGTTCTGAAAGAGGTTCAGCCAGACCTGCATCAGCAGATCGGGATTGCCGAAATAGCGCACCGGCGGCAGGTTGATATCGAGATCCAGATACTTATTTTCCCACAGGGGTTCCAGCATCAGAAGGGACTGGCGTATCTGCTCATCCAGCTTGAACAGAGTTTTTCCGGTCACGATTTCCTGCTTTTCAAGCCGTGACAGCATGAGAATGTTGCCTGCCATCGAAGAGAGCTGCTTGGTACTGTCCATGATAATGCGGATATATTCATTCCTGTCTTCCTCGGTAAGAGAAGGCTCCTGAAGCAGGGTCACATATCCTTCGATTGCCGCCAGCGGCGTCTTAAACTCATGTGAAATATTCGTTACAAAGTCATTTCTGAACGATTCTATACTGCCCAGTTCCTGCACCATCCTGTTAAAATTGTCGGTCAGCTCCCTCAGTTCGCGCAGGGATTTGCCGGTCTCCACCTTAATGGAAAAATCGCCCTTTGACACCTGCCTTGCAGCCTGGCTGAGATTACCCAGGGGGACGAGAACCTTAAACCACAACACCAGCGATATGATAAAACTGATAAAAATACTGCTGAGAAAAAATACAAGGCTCGGGAACAGCGGATTAAACTGAAGAAAGCGGATTTTTCCCTCCTCGCCGTTTGCGATGAGATTCACCAGGAAACCGGCCATCAGCGGCATTACGGACAGTATGACAAAACTGAGTATCAGCATATAAAACCAGTACTTAGGCAGGTGAAAGTTCTTTTTTTTCATAATTCTGCTTTCACCACCTTATATCCGAGACCTCGCACGGTCATAATCAGAAAATCATCACAGTCACGAAAACGCTCCCGGAGACGGTTAATATGGACATCCACGGTACGTTCGTCCGAAGTGGAGTCCATTCCCCATATCTCGTCCATGAGCTGCTGTCTTGTGAAAATCTTATTGGGATAGGACATCAGCTTGTAAAGAAGATAGAATTCTTTCTGCGGAAGCAGCGTTTCTTCCCCATCTACGGTGACAGTCAGCGCGTCGTAATCAAGCGTTGTTTTGCCGCAGATGATACGGCGGTCCGTGGCAATTCTGGCCCGTTTCAGCAGGGCGCCGACCCTCAGAACCATCTCATTCACATCGATGGGTTTCACCATATAATCGTCAGTACCGGCCTGAAATCCCTCCTGTTTGTCTTCAAACCGTTCTTTGGCCGTAATAATGAGTATGGGAAGGCTGTAGCCGTTCCCCCTCAGCGTCCGGATCAGCTCATAACCGTCCATTCCCGGCATCATAATGTCGGAAATAATTAAATCGATATATTCGGAATCCAGAAGTTCGAGCGCCTCTCTGCCGCCGGATGCCGGAACCGTCAGGTATCCGCTGCGGTTCAGAACGGTGCAGAAGAGGGAACGAAGCTTTGCGTCGTCTTCTACGACAAGAATATGGAACATAGATTTATCCTCCGTTCATAATGTAAATCACTGCTTCTAAAATTCATATCACATCTTTATGAACTAATTATAAACCCAAAGCGCCATTTTTGAATTTTTCATTCATTATGCAGAAGGAACACAAAAAAAACACGGTTTGTTAATATCCAGTTAATGCTCAGTTTAATTTCGATTTAAAGAGGGGTGGTATACTCAGTTAAATTTGAAACCCGAGGTGAAGGGAAATTCCCGCACCGGTCATCGAGGAGGACCAAGAATCATGATAAAAGGAAGAGTGAAAGCATTGATAAAATCGGCCGGAAAAAGGAAGAAATTGACGGCGGCAGCCGTGACGGTAATCGTTCTGGCAGCAGCAGCAGCCGGAGGAGGTAAAAAGAATGCCATGCCGGCAGGAATGATGGGGCAGCAGACGATGAACAATGTGGCAACCGTGAAGGCTGTGGCGCCTCAAACCGGAAGTATCGAAAAAACGACCAGCCTTGCGGGGAAGGTGGAGCCGGCGGATGTCGTATATGTTTACGCCAAGGCGGGAGGTGACGTAACCTCGGTTCTTGTGAAAGCAGGTGATACGGTTCAGGCAGGCCAGCTTCTCTGCACGATTGATACGGAACAGGTGGACAGTGCCAAAAACTCCATGGATGCGGCGGCGATTTCCCTGTCGGAGGCCCAAAGCACACTGAGCAGGATGCAGCTTCTCTATCAGGGCGGCGATATCTCCGACCAGGAATGGGAGCAGTACCAGAACAATGTGAAAAGTGCGAAACTCCAGTACGAGTCGGCGAAACTGTCCTATGAAAAGCAGGTGGAGTACAGCTCTGTCACAGCGCCCATCGGAGGGAAGATCGAGAGCTGCGATTTGGAGGTTTATGACCGCGTAAACCAGTCGGATCAGCTATGCGTTATCTCCGGTCAGGGGAATAAGAGGGTTTCCTTTTACGTAACCGAAGGCGTTGTCAGGAATCTCAGCCTGGGGGACAAAATGACCGTTGAAAAAGAAGGAAATGCTTATGAGGGGGTCATAAACGATATCAGCACCATGGTGGACGATTCAAACGGACTGTTTAAAATAAAGGCAGACCTGGCGCAGGCCGATTCGGTTGCAACGGGAAGCGTCGTCAAGGTGAAGGTGATTTCCGGGCGTTCGGATAATGTGATGACGGTGCCGGTCGATGCCATTTACTATGACGGCGGTGTGGGAAATGTCTATGTTTATGAGGACGGCGCCGTTCACAAAAAAGAAGTGGAGGTGGGGCTTTATGATTCTGAGCTTGCGGAGATAAGGTCCGGACTCGCGGCGGACGAACTGGTAATCAGCACGTGGAGCTCCCAGCTCTATGAAGGTTCTACGGTCAATCTTAAATCGGAGGGCGGGGAATCCGCTCCGGCCGGCAAAGAACCGGGAACGGGCAGGACTGAGACTTCTGCAGCGGCAGAATAGGGCAGGAGGAGATAATTAATGGGAACAGGAATTACAAAATACGTCCTTAAGCATCCGGTCACCACAGTAATGGCGCTTCTTTGCCTGATTGTGTTTGGTATCACATCCGTTTTCTCCGCAAAGCTGGAGCAGATGCCGGATATGGAGACGCCGATGCTGATTGTCAGGGCCGGCTATTCCGGCGCAGGCCCTGAAGATATATGCGAGCTTGTGACGGAGCCGATTGAAGATGCCATCAGCACGCTGGAAGGCGTGAAAACCATGAGTTCCACATCGAGTGACGGAAGTGCCATGGTAATGCTGGAGTACGATTACGGAACCGATATGGATGAGGCCTATGACAACCTGAAAAAGAAGCTTGAGAATGCCAAACGGAACATTCCCGACGATGTGGACACCTCCATCATGGAGATGAGCATGAATGCCGGGACCACGATGATGCTTTCCATAAGCCATTCCAGGCAGGAAAATCTTTATGACTATGTGGATCAGAATATAGTCCCCGAATTTGAGAGAATATCATCCGTAGCGGAGGTCAGCGCCATGGGCGGTTCTTCCGAATATATAAAAATAGAGCTGCTGTCCGAAAAGCTGGAGCAGTACGGTCTGACCATGAGCGACGTAACCTCGGCCATCAGCACGGCCAATCTGGCATATCCCTCCGGAGAAGCCGTGGCAGGAAACCTGGAATTGTCTGTGACGACATCCCTGGAGACGGAGCAGGTCGGGGAACTGCCGGATATTCCAATTGCTACCGCCACCGGAGAGCTGGTTATGCTGTCGGATGTAGCCAATATCTATGAGGCAAAGGAAGACAGGGGAGGCGTCTCCCGCTATAACGGGGAGGAGACGATATCCCTTTCCATTACTAAGCAGCAGAGCAATACGGCAATGGAGGTTTCGAGTGCGGTAAAAAGCGTCATCGCCACACTGGAAGCCGGGGACGAAGACCTGCACATCAACGTGGCAAATGACACATCGGAGAGCATTCTCGACTCACTGATGGATGTAGCCGTCACCATGGTGCTGGCCGTTATCATATCCATGATAGTTATCTTCCTGTTTTTCGGAGATTATAAAGCGTCACTGATTGTCGGAAGTTCCATTCCGACTTCCATACTGATGTCGCTGATTGCAATTACTGCCGCCGGATTCTCCCTGAACGTCATCACGATGAGTGCTTTGGTTCTCGGCGTCGGAATGATGGTGGATAACTCGATTGTGGTTTTGGAAAGCTGTTTCAGAGCGACGGCCGGAAGCAGGGACAAAGGAATACTGGGCTACAGCAGGGCGGCTCTTGAGGGGACGGCGCTTGTGGGTAATTCAATTATCGGCTCCACGATCACCACCTGCGTTGTATTCCTGCCCCTGGCCGGCATTCAGGGCATGACAGGGCAGATGTTTAAGCCACTTGGCTATACCGTTGTATTCTGTATGGCGGCATCCCTGCTGTCGGCTGTGACAATCGTGCCGCTCTGTTATCTGTTCTACAAGCCGGCAGAAACACAAAAGGCGGTGATGTCCCTGCCGATTGAGCGTTTTCAGAGATTCTACCGACAGGTCATGGAGAAATTGTTAAAACGCAAGGGTATGGTTATGCTCGCATCTGTTGCCATTCTGGCGGCTACCGTCTATCTGGCGTCGGGGATGCAGGCAGAACTGATGACATCCGATGATACGGGAACGGTCAGCGTTAGCATTGAGACGAGGCCCGGCCTCCTGCAGGAAAAAGTAAATGATGCCCTGGAGCAGGCGGAGGCAGTTGTGGCGGCGGATGAAAATGTGGATTCCTATATGCTGCGTTTCAACAGCAGCAGCGGCAGCATTACGGCCTATCTGAAGGATAAAAGAAAAATGGATACGGAAGATGTGGCCGAACTGTGGCAGAAAAAAATGGACAGCATAGAGAACTGCACCATCGATGTATCGGCCTCCACCTCGATGAGCTTTATGGGCGGTCAGAGGGGATATGAAGTGCTGCTGCACGGTACCCAGTATGATGAGCTGAAAGAGGTAAGCGATAAGATTGTGAAGGAGATGACGGAGAGGGACGATATTATCAACGTACACTCCAGTATCGAAAATAATGCTCCGATCATTACACTGAAAGTAGATCCGGTCATGGCTAAGGCCCACGGACTGACGGCTTCCGCCCTCCGGTCCCCCCGCCTGTATA
>OBWY01002118.1_pt1 | contig 10041 bp, 8 predicted proteins | sample 1538081 | NCBI WGS metagenome assembly OBWY01 (sample SAMEA2580089, study PRJEB22360) | human gut metagenome | biome: human gut; feature: human-associated habitat; material: faeces | place: Denmark | collected 2008/2010
ATAGTCGCTGTAGTCGCAACTTTTGCAGGCTACAATATATATCAGTCACAGAGAGCGAAAAATACAATGTCGGAATTGGCGATGGCTAATGTGGAAGCATTGGCTGATATTAATGAAACAGATTCTTCTGGGCAAACATTATATTGTTGCGGTAATGAAGATACATGCGCTAAAGGAGAAGATGAGGATACTGGCGAAGAGTTTATCATTCATGGTGTACTATCTAGTAAAAAATGTAAATAAAATAGATGTAATATATGAAAAAATATATATATGCGTTCTTTTTTGCTTCTTTGATTATTGTCGCTTTGGGATTAAAGGCAAAGATAAAGAGTGATACTGAATTTTCGGAACTTACTTTAAGTAATATTGAGGCTTTAGGAATGGAAGAAACCGATGGGGCTAAAGACTATTGGTGTTGTGGAAATGAGGATGTTTGTGCAGAGGGACCTCACTATAAAATAAAAGGAAAACTTAAAGAGAATCCTTGTAAATGAGTGTAATAAGAAAGGGGTGATTTAAACTGCTTCATGTTAGGAATGTGTCATTGAGGCAGTTTTGACTTTTGAAAAAATACGTTTGATTTCAGTTGTATGAGCATATGTGTTATAAAGTAAAAGAAAAAAATGCTAACTTGATACAGTTTATTTTACCTCATTCTGGTTATGGTTAAGAAAATACTGGTTGATAAATATGATCTTTTTGTTTTATCCAGTCTTATTCATTATTTAATAAACTTATTATATATGTGTGAAATAAGATTTCTTTTATTTATATTATTTATGGGGTGCTTATGTGCTTGTGGGCGCGTTGACTTAAAATCTCCCAAGACCTTGTTCTCTAGCGTATCAGAGATATCAGAAGTTGAATGGAGTATAGAAGCTGATTCTTTAGCTAGAGTTGAAGGTATACAATGTAATGATTCTGTTTTATTGGTCTTTGATTTTTATTCAGGTAAGAGTTACTCTTTATTTGATATTTATTCAGGTAAGATGATATCTCGTTTAGGCTCGATTGGGCAGGGAAGGGATGAAATACCATTAGGCGTTTTTGGATATATTGAGAATAATAGATTTTATATTTACTATGATCAGACAGGTTATATTGGCAAATTTAATCTCGATTCTTGTTCTGTTATTCTTGATATACAAAGGATCAAGGGGGAATTGTATATGTCTATCCGGATAAATACGGTGAGAAATATAAAGAAGGGACTTTCACCCGTAGTTCTCTTGCGGTTGGGAATAGTTCATATCGGAAATATGAAATAAAGTTGGATGGTATGGAAAGGACATATATTGTTCAGAGATATTATCCGTCGAAGACACGAAGTGTGGCTATGGTGCCTTATGGCTTTTATGAGGATCTCCTGGATCAGTTTACAGATGACTATCCCGAAGTGGAAAGTGTATACACCATGCAGGTTGTCAGTGCGGTTTTCTGATCTTGAATGTATGAGAGAACCGGCCTGATAAGCAGCGGGAAGAAGGCTATGATCCTAAAAGTCGGGCCCACTCTCGGTTGGTTAGTGCCGGAAGCTGCTCGGTATCTGTAATAAAGGTTTCGGCCAGTTTGCGCTTTTCTTCTTGCAGTTGTATAATTTTCTCCTCTATGCTGCCTTGAGTGATAAAACGGTAAGCAATCACCTGATTGTTTTGTCCGATACGGTGGGCTCGGGCGATGGCCTGTGATTCGGCTGCCGGGTTCCACCAAGGATCGATAATGAATACATAGTCTGCCTGTGTCAGGTTGAGGCCTACACCTCCGGCTTTGAGTGAGATAAGAAAAGCCTGTATCTTGGGGTCACGGTTAAAGCGTGCTATTTCTTCCGGACGATTGGTTGAAGAGCCTGTCAGGAAGGCGTAATCCCATTTGCGTTTACGAAATTCACTGGCAACTAATTCCAGGTGTTTAACGAAAGAAGAGAAGATCAGAACTTTATGTCCTTCGCTGCGGAGCGTTTCGAAGGTTTCTATAATCTGATATAATTTACCCGAATCACCGATGAAATCGGGTAAAACCAATTGCGGATGACAGGAGAGTTGTCTTAGACGGAGGATTCCATTGAGTACCGTGAAAGATTGTTGTCCCTTCTCTGCAGTCTGTTCCAGTAAGATGTTCCGAAGGCTGTTCTTTTCATGTTGATAGAGTTCGTTTTGTCTTTCTGTCATATCGCAATAAACTACTTCTTCGGTTAATGATGGCAGTTCCGGGGTTACCTCCTGCTTACTTCTGCGTAGGATGAATGGTGTGATGAGCTGACGTAAGCGATCCTTCATTCGTTCGTCTCCTTGCCGGATGGCATTGATAAAATGCTTGCTGAAAGTGGTTTCATTTCCTAAAAGTTCGGGTTGAAGAAAATGAAATTGTGCCCAAAGGTCTTTCAGTGAATTTTCGATGGGAGTTCCTGTCAGGATCAGCCTGTGTTTGCTGCGTAGCTGTATGGCCGAACGAAACGTGAGGGATTCGCTGTTTTTAATGTTTTGACTCTCGTCAAGGACAATGCATTCGAATGTATATTGGCTTAAGGTTGCTATGTTGTTGCGCATCGCACCATAAGTAGTGAAAATCAAATGATAACGGTCGAAATATTTTTTCAATCGGGTAATTTCGTTGGGTGAACTTCCATTGTATTCCATCATTGACAGATTGGTGAAACGAGATGCCTCACGTTTCCAATTATGTAAAAGGGAGGTAGGTACGACTATCAGGGTACCGTGTAAGGGGGATATCCGGTTTTGCTTTTGAACCGGTTCCGGAATTTGTGGAACTTGGGGGGCGATCCGGGAGTTTTCTTCCTCTTTGCTTTGCATGGGAAAGAGTGAAAATTGTCCCTTTTCATCGAAGAATATTTGTTTTTGAGGGAGGCAATCCGAAGTGCTTTCCGCTTTTTTCAAATCGATTGTTTCCCGAATTGCTTCGGTTGTATTTCCCGGTTTGTAGACATATTGCAGGAGAGCGAGTGTCTGTAAAGTCTTGCCCAATCCCATATCATCGGCCAGGCATCCGCCAAATCCTTCAAGATAGAGGTTTGCCAACCATGAAAAGCCTTTCTGTTGATAAGAGCGAAGATTAGCCTTAAGCCCGATGGGTACGGGAATTTCTTTGCTCAGCAGCGTTTTGATGCTTGTGCTTTGTCGGTCTTTTTCTAAAATAGATTCTATTACACCGATAAAGGGGCGTTTTAGACGGATCGTTTTGTCTGATTCTTTGCCTGCTTCAAGAAGGTTGGCATACTTGCTGAACCATTCTTCGGGTAGAAGGACAATGCGTCCGTCGGGGAGGATATATTCTCTATTGCCTTCCAGTATGTTTTTTCGGAAGCGGCTGAAAGGAATTCTCTGATTGCCGATGACAACAGTGATGTGTAGGTCAAACCAATCGGGACCGTCTTCACAACTCTGTTCTATCCGGATTTCGGGAAGATAGTACGGTTTGTTTTGTGTATCACTGGACAAGACAAACTCTTCGAGCAACATTTGGCGATGGTGGCTGATCCATTCGGTAATGTTCTTTTCGGGAGCCGCGGATGATAGCTTGAAATGGGAGTCACTGATGCATTGCAAGCCGGCTTTCTGAAGCAGATGTACAGCTTTTCTTTCAGCGGTTGAATTACGCTGGAAATAGTGTATGACGATTTCCTCCTCTTCTTGCTCACGAAAGACAAATTTCCTGGTTTCATCGGAGGGCTGCGGTGAAAAGGACTGTTCGCCGTAACGAAAATCAAGCCGTAACAATGTATCGTTATAAATCGTATCTTCAAGATAGAGATAAGCATTACACGGACGTTTCTCTCTGACGACTTTTAATCCTTGTATACTGATGTCGTGATAACGTGCGAGAGGAATTATGATATTATCTATATATTTTTCGGTTAGTGAAGCATCTGCGCTGATGCGTTCTTTTTTAGTGAAGGGTAACAAACGTGAGGCTTCGATGTGGCTAAAAGTATATAAATCCATACCCAGCAGCAGAGTGGCAGGATTTGAGGTAAGGACGACGACAGGTTTCTGCTCCATTAATGAAACCGGAGTATCATCATCGTAGCACTGCAACTGATAACTGAAGTGTTCTTCGGTTACTTTGAATGAAAAATGAGTTTTTAGGTTGTGAGGATGGACGCGGTACGCGTGGTGTTCATAAAGTTGTTTGCTGCCACTTGGCTTTTGATAGAACGGAAGCTGTCCGTTACATATCAGTTCTAGCATTTCCAAGAGCTTTTTCTCGATGAAAGGGCGGATTTGCTGCTTTAGCTTATTGCTGTCCTCGGTTAGTTTACGGAGGAATTTGGGAACTGTCTTCTCACGTGAATAGACTCCCATCAAATATTTCTCAGTATAGTGTGAAGCTATGTCGATAGCTTTTTGTTCCGCTTCATTCATTTTTTTCAGGGCATCGGGAGAAGCATGAAAAGCCTGTTCGATCACTTCCAACGTATTGTCCAAGGCCCGGCCGACGGTGTACGGTACGAGCAATAGTCCCAAAACAGGGTGCTCTACGAGTACAATGACAACTTGGTTCGTGGTAAGTGCTTCTTTCATTCTATCGGGTTTGGAGGATCAAAGATACGGGATTTTATGTAATTTTGCGGTATGATGGAAAAAAACAAACGAGTCTTGTTGGGAATGAGTGGCGGTACAGACAGTTCTGTGGCTGCTATGTTATTGCTTGAAGCCGGTTATGAAGTAACAGGGGTTACTTTTCGTTTTTATGAGTTCAACGGTTCTACTGAATATTTGGAGGATGCCCGTGCGTTAGCTGCTCGTTTGGGTATCGGTCATATTACGTATGACGCTCGCAAAGTTTTTCAAGAACAGATTATAGATTACTTCATTGATGAATATATGTCCGGTCATACTCCGGTACCCTGTACTCTTTGCAATAATCAGTTGAAATGGCCCTTGTTGGCAAAAATCGCCGATGAAATGGGCATTTTTTATTTGGCTACGGGACATTACGTGAGAAAACAGTGGGTAGATGGGAATTATTATATTGCACCTGCTGAGGATGTGGATAAGGATCAGTCCTTTTTCCTGTGGGGGTTAAGGCAAGAGATTCTGCAACGTATGTTACTCCCGATGGGTGGAATGACTAAGTCTGAAGCACGTGCTTATGCCGCCGGGAGGGGATTTGAAAAGGTATCGAAAAAGAAAGATAGTATCGGTGTTTGTTTTTGTCCGCTCGATTATCGTAGCTTTCTGAAGAAATGTCTTTGTGATGAGTCCGGAGATAAGAACCGTAACATATACAGAAAAGTAGAGAGAGGACGATTCCTCGATGAAAGCGGCAATTTTATAGCTTGGCACGAGGGATATCCTTTTTATACGATTGGCCAACGTAGAGGATTGGGCATTCAGTTGAATCGTGCTGTTTTCGTAAAAGAAATCCATCCGGAAACGAATGAAGTGGTATTGGCATCCTTGAAATCACTTGAGAAATCAGAAATGTGGCTGAAAGATTGGAACATAGTGGATGAATCTCGTCTGTTGGGCTGTGATGATGTCATAGTGAAAATACGGTATCGGAAACAAGAAAACCATTGTTCGGTTACAATCACTCCTGAAGGGTTGCTACACATACGATTGCACGAACCTTTATCTGCTATTGCAGAAGGACAAGCTGCCGCTTTTTACAAAGACGGTTTGTTGTTGGGAGGAGGGATCATAACGATGAGCGATCAACGATGAGTGGGCTGCGCTATTTACATTATATTCATCGTTGATCGTTCAAAACCACCGGTCGTTCATCACCGTTCATTCAAAGCAATCATTTCTTCAATATAATCTCTTGTATTGCTTAGTCTTGGAACTTTATGCTGACCGCCTAATTTTCCTTTCTTCGCAAGCCAGTCATGAAAGAGGCCCTTGCGTGCTACAATTACCTCTAATGGCTGGAGAGCAATATCTTTCCATCGTTTTGCTTCATAATCCGAATTGACCTCTTTCAGGGTAGCATCCAGTATCATTGCGAATTTCTCGATGGAATCGGGCATTTTGGCAAATTCAATAAGCCATTGATGACGGCATTTGGCATTTGCATCCATAAATACGGGAGCAGCAGAATATTCGCTGACCTGAGCTCCTGTTTCGGCGCAGGCTTTGGCAAGTCCTTTCTCGGCATTATCTACGATTAGCTCTTCGCCGAATGCGTTGATGAAGTGCTTGGTACGTCCGGTAATGACGAATTTATACGGATTCTTTCGGGTGAATTTTACTGTATCCCCAATCATATAGCGCCATAATCCACAAGAGGTGGAAATCACCATTGCATAGTTCTTATTTAATTCTACTTCTTCCAGGCAATAAGTACGGGGATTTTCTTTTTCTACATCCTCCAAAGGAATAAACTCGTAGAAAACACCATAGTCGATCATCAATAGCATAGACGGGTCGGAAAGGTCATTCTGTGTGCCGAAATAGCCTTCCGATGCATTATAAGTTTCGACATAATGCATTTTAGAAGAATGAATGACTTGTCTGTATTGTTCGCGGTAGGGGGTAAAAGCCACACCGCCGTGGAAAAATACTTCCAGATTGGGCCATACCTCTTCTAAGGTTTGTTTGCCTGTTTTCTCAAGGATACGTTTGATGAGTACCAGCATCCAGGAAGGAACACCGGAAAGGTTGGTCACATCCACCGGTATGGTACTGTTGGCGATAGCTTCAATCTTAGCCTCCCATTCGTCCATTAACGCGATTTGTTTGCTTGGCACGCGTATCAGGTTGATCAGTGGACTGACATTTTGAATCAATATGGCCGAAAGGTCGCCCACCAGGCTGTGGTTGGAGTTGAGGTTCGGGCTGTGGCTACCTCCCAGAATTAATCCTTTACCGGAAAAGAAACGACTTTCGGGGTTCATGCGAAAGTAGATTGCAGCTGCATCTTTTCCGCCCCGGTAATGAATATCCTCCAAGGCTTCCTTGCTGACCGGGAGGAATTTACTCTTATCGTTTGTTGTACCCGAAGATTTGGCAAACCAGCGTATTTCCGAAGGCCACAACAAGTTTTGTTCGCCCGCGCGGAGACGCTCTACATAAGGTTTAACTTCTTCGTAGGTTTGTATGGGGAGGCGATTTTTAAAGTCTTCGTAATTGCGGATAGATTTATAATCGTACTTCTTTCCCCATTCGGTATTTTCTGCTTGTTTCACCAGACGAGTCAATACCCGGTGTTGTATTTCTCCGGCTTGTGTATCGTAAAGATCTATTGCTTTTAAACGGGAATCAAAAACTTTGCTTATAATCTTTGTAATATTCATTGCTCTTTAACATATAATGTTTAGTCGTGCAAAAATAGCCTTAATTATCTTTTTTTTCTATCTTTACGACGGAAATAATAGTTAAAAGTGAGGATATGTCATGCTTTTGTATGTAATAGAGTAGCTTTTTTCTTTTAAATACGTAATATTCAATAAAAAAAGAGCAGCAATGAAGATCGGAATTCTTACATCAGGCGGCGATTGCCCCGGTATAAACGCTACAATTCGTGGGGTATGCAAAACAGCTATTAATCATTACGGGATGGAAGTTGTAGGGATTCACAGTGGTTTTCAGGGACTGTTGACGAAAGAAATAGAATCGTTTACTGAAAAATCTTTGTCTGGATTGTTGAATTTAGGCGGTACCATGCTGGGAACTTCGCGGGAGAAACCGTTTCGTAAGCAAGGCATTATCTCGGATGTAGATAAACCTGCGTTAATACAACGTAATATTGCAGAATTGGGTCTTGATTGTGTAGTGTGTATCGGGGGGAATGGTACACAGAAAACCGCTGCAAAGTTTGCTGCGATGGGAATCAATATTGTTTCTGTGCCCAAAACGATCGATAACGATATCTGGGGTACCGATATCTCTTTCGGATTCGACTCGGCAGTGAGTATTGCTACGGATGCTATTGACCGGCTTCATTCCACGGCGAGTTCGCACAAAAGGGTGATGGTGATCGAGGTGATGGGACATAAAGCCGGTTGGATTGCTTTATATTCGGGCATGGCAGGTGGAGGCGATGTTATTCTGGTACCGGAGATACCTTACAATATTAAAAATATAGGAGATACGATTTTAAATCGCTTGAAGAAAGGAAAACCCTATTCGATTGTAGTGGTTGCCGAGGGCATCCAGACCGATGGACGTAAACGTGCTGCCGAATATATTGCTCAGGAGATTGAATATGAAACGGGTATTGAGACACGTGAAACTGTATTAGGTTATATTCAGCGTGGTGGGTCGCCTACACCTTTCGACCGTAACTTGTCTACCCGTATGGGAGGACATGCAACAGAACTGATCGCTAATGGACAGTTCGGTCGTATGATTGCTTTGAAAGGGGATGAGATATCTTCTGTTGCATTAGAGGAGGTAGCCGGAAAGTTGAAGTTGGTGACCGAGGAACACGATCTTGTGGTGCAGGGACGCCGGATGGGAATCTGCTTTGGATAAACAGTGTCTGTATTTGGATTACACACTGATCTCTTCGGTTGATATAATTTCGTCGATCTGTTGATTTTCTGCGGTCAGAGACATTTCTGATTCGGGAGTCGTATCTTCTGCAGGTACATTATTCTGTGTTTTGGCTTCTTGTACACTTGCCATAAACTCAGGATCTCCTTTAATCTTTTTGAGGGTCATCTGTGCTGCATTCTGTTGGGATTCTTTTTTAGAGTATCCTGTTCCTGATCCACCGAGTATGCCTTCGATTCGCACTTCTGTCTGGAATACAGGATTATTTTCTTTGTCGAGGGACTGCTCAATCAATTCGAAAGAAACTTCCATCTTGTTTTTTTGACTCCATTCAATCAATTTTGACTTGAAGTTGACCTCCTTACGTGAAAGTTTATCCAAATCGATATAAGGTTCGATGATTCTTCTTTCCATGAACTGTTTGCAGCATTCATATCCGCGGTCAAGATAAATTGCACCGATGAAGGCCTCAAATGCATTGCCATACATGTAGCTGTTGTGGGAGGAAGAGCGTGTCGAATATTTGATGAGTTTATCCAAGCCTATTTCGACAGCCAGTTTGTTCAAAGTCTCACGTTGAACGATTTTAGAACGTGTATTGGTCAGGAATCCTTCCCTTTTACCTTCGAAGTGTTGATAGACAATATCTCCTACGATGGCGTCAAGGATGGCGTCACCGAGGAATTCCAGGCGTTCATTGTTCAACGGACGTCCTTTTTCCGAACGTACTGCCGTTGATTTATGCAGTAGAGCCTGCTCGTACAGCCTGATGTTGCGGGGATAGAACCCGAGTATACGGTAAAAACAAGAATAAGACTCTCTATCCTTGCGGAACAGGAGTCTTATCTTATCTATTTTATTACGTAACACGACTTTATTCAGCGTATTTCTTGAAGATTACACAAGCATTGTGACCGCCGAATCCGAATGTATTCGAAAGGGCAACATTAATTTCGCGTTTCTGTGCTTTGTTGAACGTGAAATTAAGATTATAGTCAATGTTCTCGTCATTGTCACCTTCGGCATGATTGATAGTCGGAGGAACGATGCCGTTCTTAATAGCCAGAATACTTGCAATTGATTCTACCGCACCGGCAGCGCCCAACAAGTGACCTGTCATTGATTTGGTTGAACTGATATTCAACTCAAAAGCATGTTCACCAAATACTTCTTTGATTGCTTTGGCTTCCGATATATCTCCGACCGGAGTAGATGTTCCATGAACATTGATGTAATCCACTTCTTCAGGACTCATCTCTGCGTCTTCCAGGGCATTCTTCATCACCAATTTTGCACCGAGTCCTTCCGGATGAGATGCTGTCAGGTGGTGAGCATCAGCAGACATACCTACGCCGGCAACTTCTGCATAGATTTTTGCGCCACGGGCTTTTGCATGTTCCAGTTCTTCAAGAATCAAACATCCACCACCTTCACCCATTACAAAGCCGTCACGGCTTGCACTGAACGGACGAGATGCAGATTGTGGTTCGTCGTTACGAGTTGACAATGCATGCATAGCATTGAAACCTCCTACACCGGCAGCTGCGATAGCGGGTTTTTTTCCCCCCCCAGGGTATCGGTG
>OBWY01002120.1_pt1 | contig 10031 bp, 7 predicted proteins | sample 1538081 | NCBI WGS metagenome assembly OBWY01 (sample SAMEA2580089, study PRJEB22360) | human gut metagenome | biome: human gut; feature: human-associated habitat; material: faeces | place: Denmark | collected 2008/2010
TGGCAGAGAGGTAAGGACAGCTAAATATATTCACTGGTGGACGTTTATAGGCTTATATATGGAGATTGGTGAGTGTGTATTTAGTGAGGTTGTATATATAAGGCAGAAGCTGGCCAAACACGAAAGGCTGGAAAAGTATGAAAAGGTCTTCTATAGAGCTAATAAGGATATTATAGATTTGCCAGTAATAAAAGATAAGGAAGAACTTGAAGAGGAAGAGTTTATTAAAAATATGTTTGGTTAGAGGACTGTATGACAGCCCTCTATTTTTGTATGGAGGGCTTAAATGAGTGATGATGAGAGAAAGATAAGCTTTGATACTGGGATTAATCTTGATGGCTTGGAGAATGATACAAAAGAACTTAAGAGTATGGCTAACGATATAGCCAGAACAATTGAAAATATGGGAAAAGACATAGAAGATAATGTGTCTGGCATAAGTATGGAAAACATACAAAATTCTATGGAGGACCTTACAGCAGAAGCAATAAAGTCAGCTCAGGCAATGTTAAAAGTAAACCAGATGATTAATAAGCTGGACGATGTTACAGGTCCTAAAGCTATATTGGATTCTATTAAAGAATATGAGAAAGAACTTGAAAAGCTTCAGGAAAGAATGGCTGGTTATTCCCAATTTGATATAGATGGACAGTCAGATGTTTATAAGCAGGATAAGGAAAGTATAGAGGAGTTAAGAAATTCCATAAATGCTGCAAAAGATGATTTAAGAAATTATTATATGCAGCAGGAAGCAGAAAAAATAGCAATTGATAATCTGAAGCAGAAAGCAAAGGATAAGGCAGCCGCAGAGAAAACAGCGGCAAAGGAGGCAGCAGAAGCTGTAAAACAGGCAGCAAGGGATAAGGCAGCCGCAGAGAAACAGGCAGCAGAGGAAGAAAAGCAGGCACAGAAAGAGATTGCAGCCGAGCAGGAAAAATCTATAGCAAGAAAGAGAAAGCTAGGCAGTGTTTGTAAAATGCTTGGTTCTCAGATAGGAAAGGTTGCAGGGAAAGCAATTGGAATGTGTGGTGCAATGGGCAAAGCCGATAGCAGAACACAAAAGCTAAGTGGAAGCTTAAAGAAATTAGCGGGCATTGCAAAGACAGCGCTTGTATTTAATGTTATAAGAAAAGGCTTAGATGCCTTAAGAGAACAGTTTGGAACAATGCTTAAAGCTAATGCTGAATTTAGTTCCTCGCTGGCAGTTGTTAAAGGTAACCTTGCAGTAGCTTTCCAGCCAATATACGAAGCGGCTATGCCATATATTAATATGCTTATGCAGGGGCTTAAGACACTTACCAATCAGCTTGCAGTATTTACTAATACGCTTTTTGGAAAGACGATAAGCGCAAGCACACAAGCAGCTAAAGCAATGAATAAACAGGCAGCGGCGGCAAAGAAAGTGGGAAAGGAAACACAGAAAGCCGTAGCCAATATTGATGAGTTTAATATATTGTCAGATAATAGCTCATCATCTGACAGTGGAACAGCAATAAAATATGATGTAACAGAGTCTGCGGGAGCTTCTGATTTTGCCAATATGATAAAACAGGCTTGGGAAAATCAGGATTTTACTGATGTGGGTGTTCTTATAGGACAGAAAATAACTAATATGTTGCAAGGAATTAACTGGGACGAAGTGTATAGTAATGCTTCAAAAGTATCTATAAGCTTTGCAACATTTTTTAATGGTCTGGCAGATGGAATTGACTGGAATGTAATAGGTCAGACAGTTTCCGGAGGAATTAACACAGCGCTTATATTTGCAGATACATTTTTAACTAATTTTAATTTTCTGGGTTTTGGAGAGAAGATTGGAAGTGGACTTACATCAGCTATATCAACAATACAGTGGGATTTATTAGGAAGGTCTTTAGCAGATATTCTGAATGGAGCATTTGACTGGGTATATGGCTTTCTGTCCACATTTGATTGGACGCTGCTCGGTTCATCGTTAGCTTCAAGTATATCTAACTTTTTTAATACAACTAATTGGAGAGAGCTTGGAGTTGATGTATCCGCTCTTGTTATTGGGGTTGTAGATATGCTTACTGAGCTGCTAAGAGATACAGACTGGCTCGGTGTTGTAAATGCTGTTTTTGATGTTATAAAGGGTATTGATTGGGGTGGAGTAATAAGATCCTTAATAGAATTAATTGTAACGGTATTTCTTACACTTCTTACATTAATATATGATGTTGGAATCAATATAGGAGAAATGCTTATAGAGGGACTTAAAGACGGAATTGTAAGCCTTATTAAAAATATAGGGCTTTGGCTTTATAACAATTTAGTTAAGCCAATCATAGATGCCGTATGCAATTTCTTTGGAATACATAGTCCTTCTACAGTATTTTCAGATATAGGACAGTTTCTTATAAAAGGACTGCTGAATGGGGTATCGGGTATGTTAGGTTCTGTAAGACAGGGCTTTAACAAGCTGGTAGATACGATAATAGCGCCATTCAGAAATCTGGGTGAAACTCTGAAAAGTATATTCAGTAATGCTTGGCAGCGTGTATTAAATATTTTCTCGGCAACAAGTTTTGCAGGAGTGGCTTCTAATATTGGTGCAACATTTAAAAATATAATTAACAGATTGATATCTGGAATAAATAATGTGGTTTCAAAGCCATTCCAGACACTTGGGAGTGCATTTGCAACACTCAGAAAAGTTAATATTTTAGGAGGTCACCCATTTGGATTCCTGCCTAATATACAAGCCCCACAGATACCATTTTTGGCAAAGGGTGCTGTTATACCAGCTAATAGTCCATTTGTGGCTGTATTAGGAGACCAGAGGAGTGGAAATAACATAGAAGCTCCAGAAAGACTTATAAGACAGATTATGAGAGATGAACTTGCAGGGCTGACAGATAGACAGAGAACAGAGGTAGTTGTATCTCTAAAGGGAGAGATGGCTAAGTTCTTCCAGGCATTTGTAGAGGAATACAAAAAAGAGCGAGATAAGACTGGCAAAGATCCTATTTTAGGAATATAAGGAGATATTTATGGCGAAGTTCAGACCTATTTTAATATTGGCAGGGGTAGAGTTACCCCTGCCTGATTCATATTCACAGACTATTGCAGATTTGAGCAGTACACAGACAGGAAGGACACTGGATGGAAGGGCACACAAAGATGTTATAGCAGTTAAAGATACTATCCCACTCAAGTGGAGCAGACTTGAGTGGGAAAAGGCGGCAGAAATAGCAAATGCAGTTGACGGCATAGAATATGCGGTGATGCAGTATATGGATGTAAGAAATCCATATGAGATGACAAAGACAGAAGTGTATGTCGGAGACAGGAAAGCTGAGTTTGTTGAAGCTGATACAGATGGTAAAGTCTATTGGAGTTTAGAGTTCAGCAGAATAGAGGTATAAGTATGTTAAATGTAGAAAGAAATGGAAGAGACAGTGCAAGAGTTGAAATACATCTTGTTAATGGTCAAGTGATATATGCAGATGAAAAAAGAGTTATGAGTGACGGCATTAAAATCGAAGATACAGCAAGTGAAAGCAGCAATTTTAGTATTAGTTTTGTAAGCTGTAAAGTTCTTACATTACAGCTTATGAATTATGACCAGAACTATAATACGAATAATTGCACCGGTGCAACAGTTATTCCATACATAATAAATAATGGAAAAGAGTACAAAAAAGGGCAATACAAGGTTTATTCAGGTGAATATGATAATGGATTGCTTAATTTAACCTGTTATGACAATGTGAGAGAGCTTGATAAAAGCATAGATGCAAGTAAATTTACTTTGCCTTGTACATATGCACAGGCATTAAAAACAGCAGTGGAAAGCTGTGGACTTACATTGGCAAATACTAAATTTACTAATTATGATTTAATGCTTACGGAACTGGATAACAGCATATCTACATACAGGCAATTAGCTGAATATATAATGCAATGTGCGGGCAGTGTGCTTAAGGCTAATACAGAGGGCATTATAACAATAAATGATTATAAAAAAATATTCAGGAGAGGAGATAATCTTGATGGTGGTAATCTAACAAACTATAACTCCGGGGATACAGCAGATGGTGGTAATTTTTCTGATTATAATTCTGGCTATACTTTTGATGGCGGAGCATTTGGCGATAGAAAAGATATAGAGTTTAAGTATGATATATCAGATTTAACAGCCGCTACAGAAGATACAATAATTACAGGAGTGGCCGCAACAATAAATGATGTAAGTTATATTGTGGGTACAGAAGGCTATATATTAGAGATTTCTAACAATCCTCTGATAAATGAAGATAATGTAAATAAAATACTGACAGCTTTAAATAATAAATATAAGGATATGAGGTTCAGAAAGCTAAGCGGAAAAGTAAGGTCGGATTTCAGGCTGGAGTCTATGGATCCGTTATGTGTGGAAGACTATAAAGGTAATGCTTATGACTGCTATTTAACAAGGCTTACTTATACAATTGGAGACTATACAGATATTAGCTGTGACTGTAAGACAAAGGAGGAAACGGAAATATCTGGCAATTCTACAGTTACAAAAATATTAAAAATGGCAGAGTCGAGTGCAGATAAGAAAGTTGAGAAGGAGAAGAATGTAAGAGAAAAGGCATTGGCAGAGCTGACAGAGAAGCTTAGCAAAAATACAGGATTGTATTATACAGCGCAGGAAGCAGAAGGAGGCGGATATATATATTATACACACGATAAAAAGACCCTTGCAGAGAGTACATTTATAACAAAATGGACAGCGGAAGCAATAGGAATAAGTATGGATGGAGGAAAGACTTATCCATATGGATTTACTGTTACAGCAAAAGTAATTATGGATATAATTGCGGCTAATAAAGTATCTGCGACATATATAGAGGGAGGAATATTAAAGCTAGGTGGACAGGATAATACACACGGAGCAATAAATATATTAAATGCTAAGGGAGAGCTTATAGGTTCCTGGGGAGCAAATGGAGTAGATGCCCAAAAAGGTTTTATTGGTGGCTGGAGCATAGAAAATGGAATGTTAAAAAGAACCACAGAGACATATATACCACCTAATAAAAAAGTTCTGGATAAATTGTCATATGTAATAAGAGCTGATGCAGCAAATACATTAGATAAAAATTTATATGATTTTAACGGTAATGGTCAGATAGATATGTATGATTTTGTATATGTAAAAAGGGTACTTAATGGACTAACAGAGTTTAATAAAGACACTTGTGCTATTGCTAAGACGAGCACAGTTACAATAACAATAAATCCTTACAGTACTAAAGAAATGATTTCAATATATGGAACTGATATGTGGGGCCAAGAAAGAAAAACAATAATGGGAATACAGGATTTACAGATAGATAAAGTAAAGTCTGACAGCGTAGAAGCTGGTGAATTTAAACTTAATAAAGATTACGAACATCCTGATATTGGTGGAGTTACAAATGTAATCACTATGGGAGATAACAGTAAATCTTATATAGGAAGCCAGGATGGTACGGCAATACTCGGAAACTCAGTTGGATACGAGTTGAGATTGCAGACAGATGGCAATTTAGTTTTGTATAACACAAGTGGCATAGCAGTATGGAGTTCAGGAACAGCAAGAGGATAATGATATGGGAATATATGTAAGAAGAGGAATGGAAGCGGATTTTGATCCGGAAAAAATGAAGCCCGGAGAATGGGCAGTAAGTATTAACAGCGATAGAAAAAAGCAGAAAATATGGATGTGTTTTGCACCCGGTGTAGTAAAAAGAATGGGTACATATGAGGATTTCGTTGACCAGATTGAGAATGCAACAGATGAGATAAAGCAGAAATACATAACAGCTTTTAGCGAGATTTTAAAACAGATAGAAGATGACAAAAATGTTGTAGATGAGGAATACCAGTATGTTGTGTCATTTAAGAAAGCAATTGACAATACTTATATACCTCAAATAACAGCATATGCCAATGCGGCGGCAAGCAGTGCCAAATCAGCGGCGACATCAGAAATCAATGCCAATACATATAAGACGAATGCGGCTTCTAGTGCCAGTGCGGCGGCAAGCAGTGCCAAATCAGCGGCGACATCAGAAATCAATGCCAATACATATAAGACGAATGCAGCTTCAAGTGCCAGTGCGGCGGCAAGCAGTGCCAAATCAGCGGCGGCATCAGAAAGTAATGCCAATACATATAAAACAAATGCGGCTTCTAGTGCTAATACAGCGGAAACTGCAAGGACAGCGGCAGAAACTTATAAAAATAATGCACAGACATATATGAATAATGCCAAGAGTTATATGGATGCGGCCAAAACAGCAGCAGCTTCCATAACAGGAGCATTAAAGCCTAAAGGAACAGTTACATTTGCTAATCTTCCGAATATAAGCAGTGTTGAAACTGGTGCGATGTATAACATCAGTACAGCATTTACATCTGTTGAAAAGTTATTTAAAGATGGAGGAAAAATACAGTACCCAGCGGGAACTAATGTGTATAAAACGGAGGATGGAATGTGGGACTGTTTGGGTGGAGAGTTAAGCGACTACTTAATGAAAGCGGATATTGATACAGCGGTAGAGGAAGCAATGCCAGATTATACAGCAAGTACAAGCCTTCAGGAGCTGGTTGCTGGCGAGAGTTTGAAATCTGCTCTTGGAAAAATTAAGACGGCTGTTAAGAATGTTATAGCAATTGTTAAGCTGCTTGGAAGTACAGATATAAGCAAGATAGGTGATGGAACAGTAACTGGAGCGATAAGTAATAATGCTACTACAATTAATAGGGTTATAAATAAGCAGGCAACGGTTTTAAGGGGTGTTAATACAAAAATTGATGAAGTTACAATGACAGCTGCGGCAAATAAAAAATTGTTAGGGAGTACAAGTATAAGCGGTATAGGTAATGGAACGGTTACAGGAGCAATAAGTATAATTAATAGCAATATTGGTGTAATAAACTTAGGATTTGATGATACAAAGGCAGACTCCTGGAAAGGTTTAATTGATAAAAAAATACAAATAATAAAATCTCAAAACAAAGATGGTGTATTTTTGATTCGAGGTGGTTGGAGTGGAAGAGAATACGGAATTACTATAGGACAGAGCATAAGTGGAGATGTTATAGTGTTTGATTTTTCGTCATATGCTATTTATGTAGGTATGAAGATGGCTAATGAAACATATCCAAGCTATAGAATTTATAACCCATCCGCTTATTAATATTATTTTGAATTCTAGGCATAGCTACATAAGTAGTTATGTCTATTAATTATACACTTTTTGCACTGTATTATGGTGCTTTATAAAACATAAAATCAGGGAGAAAAAACAATGAAAATGATTAGAGCACCTAATGTTAAAGTGAATATTAATTAAAGAGTATATAAAATTCTAGGAGGAAAAAAGAAATGATAACTTTAAAATATATGTATGTAGAAGCAGCACATAACAAATTGATACAGCTTGTTATAATAGCGGTAATAATAGATACAATTTTTGGTATCTTAAGAGCAATTAAGGAACGAGATTTTAATAGCTGCTTTGGAATTAATGGAGCAATAAGAAAATGTGGAATGATTTTGTCTATAATATTACTTGTGCTTGTTGACTACATAACAGGATTTAACATAATTGGTTTTCTGCCGGAGGAAATAAGACAGCATATAGGAAATAGTATAGGAATTTCCGGATTTTTTGCATTGCTTTATATAGCGTATGAGATTGTAAGCATATTAAAAAATATGGTCTTATGTGGTCTGCCGGTTAGAAATGTGTGGCTATATGTTAAGACATTTCTTAGTAAATATACATCAGAACTGCCAGATGATGATGAGCTTGCAGAGGACAAGGCAGTACCAGAGGTAAGTAACAATAAAACATATATTAACTAATGAGCACATGTAGTAATCGCTATGTGTGCTATTTTTATGCGCACATAGCGGAAATATATAAAAAGAAAGTGAGGAATAAGACTATGAAAAAAGGAATAGACATAAGCAGACACCAGGGAGAACTTGATTTTGATTACATTGCAGCTAACTTTGATTACGTGATTATCCGCTGCGCCTATGGCAATGACTTAAGCGAAGATGATAGTGAGTGCAGCCAGTGCGATAGCATGGCACAGACATATATAGATGAATGTGAGAAGAGAGGTATCCCATACGGATTATATATTTATCAGTATGCAGGAAACAATGATGAATCATTAAGTGAAGCTGCGCACATCAGAGAGTGGTATAACAAATGTAATCCAACAATGGGATTATATCTCGACATAGAGGATGCAGACGGATATAAGGCAGAACATGGCATTGATTATCATTATACACAGGAACTTGCACTTACATGGCTTGATGCATTATCAGATATCACAGCAAAAGGTATCTACGCAAGTCATAGCTGGCTTGACGATTATATGAACGTAGATGAGCTTATAGAACACGGCGCCCTCATCTGGGAAGCGCATTGGAATGATGATGGTGAGATATGCGAGGATAAATTCGCTATGTCGCAGGAGTCTAGTGACTACTATTTAAATGATGGCACAAGAGTAGATTATGACATAATGTATGATGAAGTCTATGACAGACTTACAAAAGCGAATGAGTATGATCACAGGAATGATGATGTTGAAGATAATGATAATGCGGATGAAGATAATAATGCCGGTGCTGATGAGACTACAGAGCAGCTGCAGCATGAGATAGGAGATTATGTTGAATATAATGCAATATATGCCTCATCTACATCAGAAGCTGCACTCACACCATCAGCCGGATTTAATAGCGGAAGAATAACAAGGGTTATTCCCTGGGCTTCCAACCCATATTTTATTGACGATGGAATAGGCTGGGTCAATGATGGATGTATTGTATCAGCAGGCGACAGTTCGGATGGTGAAAGCAATGAAGAATCTGAAACTGACATATCTGATATAAAAGCCGGTGATAAGGTAAGAGTGCTTCTTAATGTTGATTATGATACAGACCAGGCATTTACGCTTTATTATGATGAGTATGATGTTATCCAGGTCAATGGAGACAGAGCTGTTATCGGTATTGGCAATACTGTAACAAGTGCAATAGATGTACGTAATATCGAAAGAATATAATGCTATTGTATATTTAAAAACACTATGATAATATACCTATATAAATAAGAAGGGAAACTGTATACCTTATTGAAGTATGGTCCACCATATTGACTGATTATCATAGCCGCCAGAGTAGGGTTCGTCTGTTTTATTTTAATAGGGTATTCAAGTCGCTTTTCATAATTCCACATATCAGCAGCCCTCCATTTCCCAAGGCATTGGAGTTGCTACCCACATCCAGTAATTGTCGTTGGAAATGTGTAATTTATCGAGAGGTCCATAATAATCTGCGTACTGTGTCATATAATCGCAGTATTTATCTTTAATCTGTGCATAATATTCAATTGCTTCAAGGTCATCGGGGTGAGTATCAAGGTAGAGATTGACTTCTGTTAGTACAAATCCCAGTTCATAAATATTCTGCATAAGCCCACGTTTGTCGGCTGTTAAAGTACAACTGGACTGTCGGGTTGGAGTGAGGGTACTGTTGGAATTGCCGCTGTTGCACAGATTGTTATTGTAATTGCGGTTGTTATTGCAGCTATTATTAGAATAGCCATTATTGCAATTCTGCTGGCAATTGCAGGAAGACCTCTGGTTCATAGATGGCTGGTTAGTCATATTATTCATACTCTGCCTCCTGCAAAAGGTTTGGATAATACAGGAAATAAAGTTCCACATTTAAGGGCTTTGCAAGGGTCATACAAATCTCCCCATTTCTGCCACGGTACATAACACATAGCAATCGCCCACGTATTCTGCATTTTCATAATCGAAAAAAACTCCATATATTAAACTTATTAGTATTATATGTGGAAAATGACTTGATGCTACTATATGTAATTATATTGAATTTGACATATAATATGAGATTAAATATAATATTTGCATAACCTAACGGTAACAAAAGTGATAATAGAGCTGGATATAATAGAATTCGGCTAATTGTAGATTGATAGAGA
>OBWY01002121.1_pt1 | contig 10026 bp, 6 predicted proteins | sample 1538081 | NCBI WGS metagenome assembly OBWY01 (sample SAMEA2580089, study PRJEB22360) | human gut metagenome | biome: human gut; feature: human-associated habitat; material: faeces | place: Denmark | collected 2008/2010
TCAAGAAGTTCTCGCCAACGCGTTTGCCGGGGGAGCCGCCGTAGGTGGCCAGGTAGGCCATGCGCACGGAGTCGCCGGTGTAGATGGCCATGTCCTTGATGGTGGCTTCGTCGACGCCCTTGGTCTTGAGCTCGGCTGCGAACTGGTCCTGGATCTTCTCGATGATTTCGAGGTGACGCGGCAGAAGTTCGCCGATGAGCTTGGACGGCCACACTTCCAAGGCTTCCGGAAGCAGGGTGTGGCAGGTGTAGTTGAAGGTCTTGTTGGTGACGGTCCAGGCGGTGTCCCAATCGTATCCGTACTCGTCCATGAGGACGCGCATGAGCTCCGGGATGCCGATGACCGGGTGGGTGTCGTTAAGCTGGAAGGTGATCTTGTCTGCGAAGGTGGTCAGATCCGGCTTGTCCTGGCCCGGGTAGAAGACGCGGATGGCGTCATGGATGGAGGCGGACACGAAGAAGTACTGCTGCTCGAGACGCAACGCCTTGCCCTGCGGGGTGGAATCCTCCGGATACAGGATCTTGGAGATGTTTTCCGCTTCGACCTGCGGCTTGACGGCGTCAAGGTACTCGGACTTGTTGAAGGTGAGCAGGTCGAACTCGTCGTAGCTCTTGGCGGTCCACAGGCGAAGGGTGTTCACACGGCCGGAAGCATAGCCCGGAACCATGTAGTCGACCGGGACTGCACGCACGGACCAAGCCGGCTTCCAAACCTTCTTGCCGTTCTCTTCGACGACTTCGCCGCCGAAGGAGACCTTCTGGTCGCGGTTGTAGTCGATGTGGCCCCACGGCTCTTCGTTGGTCAGCCAGTAGTCCGGGGTTTCGATCTGCTTGCCGTTTTCGTCGAACTTCTGCTCGAAGATGCCGTACTTGTACTGGATGCCATAACCGAATGCCGGCACGCCCAGCGAAGCGAGCGAATCGATGAAGCAGGCGGCCAGACGGCCGAGACCACCGTTGCCGAGGCCTGGCTCGTGCTCGGCGTTGACGACGTCCTGTACGGAGAAGCCGAGTTCCTTGACCGCGGCATTGAACTGCTCGGTCAGACCGGCGTTGAGCAGAGCGTTGCGCAGCTGCTTACCCATTAGGAACTCTGCGGACAGGTAGCCGACTGCCTTGGTGTTGCCATTGACCATGTCAGCCTGGGTCTTGAACCAGGAATCCATGAGGTGGCGGCGCACCGCGGCAGACGCGGCGACATACACGTCGACCGGCTTGGCCTGTTCGACGGTGACGCCCTGGGTGTACTTCAGCTGCTCGCGGATCTCATCTGCGAACTGCTCCGCGGTGATCGCGGACTTCGGTGCGGTAATTTCAGTCATTAGTCGACTCCCTTTGACGGATTACTCTCCAGAAACATTATGCCTTGCTCCAGCGTCCTTGCATTAGCGGCTACATGAACACTAAGTAACATCATGCATACGTTCTCATACACAGCATACTACATAATCAGAAAAAAGACGAAATTTCAAGCGATTACAGGTCAGCATTCGTTTGCAAAAATGATGCAAACCGGCTGCCAAAACGTTGTGAACAACATGCAAACGACATACAACAAAATTGAGAACGCCGTCAGCAATCGCAAATATTTTTCCTCTCTTCACACCCCTATTCAGTTGTGACTACGCTGTCTGCAACACCCCATCATAGTCGCTTGCAAGCGACAAAATAACACGTATGGCTGTTATTCGAGAACAAGATCTGCATAAGGGATATGACGCATTTGCGCAATGGCTGCAAACGTCTCATCGCATGATCGCCGACAGTATTCCCACGAATACCGACGCGGCACGCGATTTCCGTCTGGAATTCTCTCCACGATTGCCACGCCAGCTGTGGGCGATGGCAGTGCGCTACTCGCTGCATCTGCTGGAGAAAAAAGCGCCCGGAGAGGGCGTGGAAGTGCGTGTCGCACCGTGGGGCGCCATCAAGATTCTCGACGGACCGGCATCCGATCCGCATAATCTCACACCGCCGGACGTGATCGAACTGGAACCGGACGTGTGGATGCGGCTCGCCGCCGGCATCACCAGCTGGCAGGAGGAAAAAGATGCCGGCCGCATCACCGCCGTCGGCGAACGTGACGATTTAAGCGATCTACTGCCGTTGGTGTGACAGGCTGCGAGAAGACCGTCACAGGCACAAAGACGCATAGCAAAACCGCGATGCGGATACACCTAGTAGGCATATCCGCATCGCGGTTTTACAAAGTACCTGATATGCCGATCAGTCCTGCTTCTTCGGCTTCAGCACGCTGGGCATCGGCATCGGGATGGGCTTGTGTGGCTTTTGTGCGGCGGGCCTGGGTGGCCGGGGACCTCTCCGCTCGTGGCCTTCGCCGCCGCCTCCGCGGCCCACTTCGCATACTCGTCGAGGTCATCCTCGGCGTCGCCCTGCGCGGATTCCTGAGCATCTTCAGGAATTTCATCTTCAGCGTCCGCATCGTGAGAATATTTTGCTTCGATATCGGCGAAAGGATCAAAAGAACCCGAACCAGGCTCCTGGGCACCGAGCTCCTTGGCGAGCTCATCGTAATCGGTGTCGGTGGTCAGGTACTTGAGCTTTCGGGCTATTTTCTGCTGTTTGGCTTTCTGACGTCCGCGGCCCATCTGACCCCCTGAGGATTACTGTGCTATCAATTCATCAAACAAGAGAGTACCACTTGTTATGCCATATTTCGTTGTCGGCTCAGACTTTTACGATAAAATCGCTGATTTTCTTAAGAAAAGGACACGTATGACGGACGAAACCCAGGAGCAGCAAATCACCGCTGTCGGCAATGAAATGAGCGCGAGCTTCCTCGCCGCGAAGAAGCGTTCCGACGCAACGCTCGCCGCAATCGAACAGAATCCGGGCAAGTTCACCATGCTTACCGGCGACCGTCCGACTGGACGCCTGCATCTCGGCCACTATTTTGGTTCGATTCGTGAGCGCGTCGCCATGCAGAATCGCGGCGTGAATTCGAATATCATCATCGCCGATTATCAGGTGATTACCGATCGTGACACGACCGAGCATATCGAAGACAATGTGCTCAATTTGGTGCTTGACTACATGGCTGCCGGCATCGATCCGGAAAAGACCATGATTTTCACGCATTCCGCCGTTCCAGCGGAGAACCAGCTGATGCTGCCGTTCCTGTCGTTGGTGACTGAGGCCGAGCTGCATCGTAATCCTACGGTGAAGTCGGAAATGGAAGCTTCCGGCCATGCGTTGACTGGTCTGCTGCTGACTTATCCGGTGCACCAGGCATGCGACATTCTGTTCTGCAAGGCTAATGTGGTGCCGATCGGCAAGGATAACCTGCCACATGTCGAGATCACGCGCACCATCGCACGTCGTTTCAACGAACGTTACGCCAAGAAACATCCGGTGTTCCCCGAGCCGGCCGCGATTCTGTCTGAAGCGCCGGAGATTCCGGGCTTGGATGGCCGCAAGATGAGCAAGTCGTACGGCAATTCCATCATGTTGGGCGCCACCGCGCAGGAGACCGCCAAGCTCATCAAGAAGAGTCCGACCGATTCCGAGCGTCGCATCACGTTCGATCCAATCGCACGTCCGCAGGTTTCCGCACTGCTGACGACCGCCGGTTTGGTCACCGGTCGCGATCCGAAAGAAATCGCCGAGGAAATCGGCGATTCCGGCGCAGGCGCGCTGAAGGCGTATGTGATCGAATCGGTGAACAGCTTCCTTGAGCCGCATCGTGCCCGCCGCGAGGAACTCGCCAAGGATATGGATTACGTGCGCGACGTGCTCGCCGAAGGCAACAAGAAGGCCAACGCCATCGCCAACGAAACCTTGGAGCAAGTCCGCGAAGCCATGGGCATGCGCTACTAAGCAGTACTCGCGTAAAAAGCCGGGCTGCGATTCCAAACCGAATCACAGCCCGGCTTTTCCATATCCGACTGTTGCAACCTACGGCTGGAATGAACCCAAACCGCTTATATGTGGCAGATCCCTCAAACAAAGAAAATCCATTTGCGCTATATGTGGCAGATGACTTCCAAAAACAACGCCCAAAAGCCATTTAGAGGGTATGAATCAAGGAGTCTTGCTTGAGGAACTGCCACATATAGCGCAAATGAGTTTCTGAGGCACACTAAATCTGCCACATATAGCGCAAATGAATTCACGCATGCTGGAAAACGGTCTAGATTTGCGCGCGCTTTTCGCCGGAAGCGATTTCCGCTGCGACCAAATCGTCATCCACTTTACGGTCATCGGGATCATCAAGATAATGATCGAACTCGTGCAGCACTTCAGCATCGGGAGCCGGAGTCAGCAGCGACACCACCACAATGAACAGCAGTGAGATAATGAACGCCGGAAGCAGCTCGTAAATAGCGAAGACACCGCCAAGCGGCTTGATGAGATTATGCCAGATCAGCACGGTCGCAGTACCGGAAAGCATACCCGCAATCGCACCGAATTTGTTGGTGCGGCGCCAATACAGCGAGCAGAGCATCAGCGGACCGAACGAAGCGCCCAAACCAGCCCATGCATACGACACAACCTGGAAAATCGACGAATTCTGATCGAATGCAACCACAATGCCGAAAATGAACATGACGAGCAGCGTGATGCGGGCAACCATCATCACCTGACGATCAGTGGCCTTGCGATAGAGCAATCCACGGAAAATATTCTCACCGACCGCGGAAGCGCCGATAATCAGGTATGACGACGAGGAGCTCATGGACGCGGCGAAAATGCCCGACACCACGATGCCGCACATGAAGCTCGGCAGCAGCGCCTGCGAAACCACAATGAAAATATTCTCCGCAGCGGACTGCGTGACGAACTGCGTCGGCATCATCGCACGGCCTACCAAGCCAATGCACACGCCGCACGTAAGCGACACCACACACCATGTGGTGGCGATGATACGGGACTTTTTGATCTCTTCGGAACTGCGAATCGACAGGAATCGCACAAGCACCTGCGGCATACCGAAATAGCCAAGGCCCCACGCAAGCATGGAAATCATGGTGATCACGCCGTATTCGGTAGGAGCGCCGAACATGGCCTGACCAGCCTTGATGATCTGCTCGCCGGCATCGTTCAGAATCGGCGTAGCCATTTGCGTGCCGTCAAGGAAGCCTGGAATGCCTTTGAGGAAGGCGACGGTGTTGTCGATGCCGCCGACGGATGCGACGGAACCGATGAACACCACAGCCAGCGCGAAGAACATGAGCAAGCCTTGGATGAAGTCGGTCACGACCACGGAAAGATAGCCTCCGATCAGGGTGTAGGCGAACACGATGGCCGCGCCAATCACCATGGTCAGGTGGTAGTCCCAGCCAAACAGGGTCGAGAAAAGTTTGCCGACCGTCACGAAGCAGCTGCCGACATACACGCAGAAAAATACGAGGATGATCAGCGCCGCGATAGTGGAGACGATGTTGCGTTTGTCATGGAATCGTTTGGAGAAGAAATCCGGAATGGTGATCGCGTCACCTGCCACCACGGAGTAGCGGCGCAAACGACGTGCGACGAGCTTCCAGTTGAGGTAGGTGCCGAGAGCCAGGCCAAGGGCCGTCCACAGCGGGTCGGCGGCACCGGTGAAGTAGGCGACGCCCGGCAGGCCCATGAGCAGCCAGCCGCTCATATCGGAGGCCTCGGCGCTTAAAGCCGTCAGCCACGGACCAACGCCTCGACCACCCGCGAAATACTGGCGAGTGGAAGAATTGGATCGCTTGGAGTAGATGAAGCCGATGGTGAGCATGGCCACAAAATAGATGACCATCGCCAGCAGCACCCAAAAATCTTTGGTAATCATGAATTCTCTCTTCTTAGATTTCTAGCCGAATTTCTTTCGAATCTCTTTCTTCAAATCTCTGTCGAAACGAATTTCTTTCGAATCTCTTCTGAAAAAATGCGATTGTCCCAATGTACCGGTTGAACATTGCGGCAATCGCATTTATCTCATTTACGAACCCAAATTCCGAAACTCTGCGAGTTGTTATGTATCGTTCGGAATCCTAGGGAAAATTTGGCAATGTGTGCGGTATCAAGGCATACCAAAGGAAGGCGTACGAAGGTACACCGACTGAGGATCAACGCAGATAACGCTCCATTGCCAAATTTTTAGATGTCGTATCTCCAAGACTTATCGGTGATAACGCGAGCCATGGCCAGACCGATCGGCAGGCAGATAATCACCATGAAGGCGCGGAAAGCCCAGTCGAGGGCGTTCAAGGTATCGAATTGGCCGAGGTGGAACATGGCTTGATACATGTACAAACCGGGAACCATGATCACGATGGACGGCACGGTCAGGCAGATGCGCGGGTAGCCGAGATGCGGGGCGAGCCAACCGCGACGAACCGCGGAACGCCATGCAGAGGCGAGCAGGCCTGCGAGCAGTGCGCCAATGAATGCGCCGGCTTCGGCGGGAACGCCCATGTCCACGATTTCAAGGCGCAGGGTGTCTGTGATCAAGCCGATGGTGGCTGCCACAAGGCACATGCGTTGTGGTGAATTGAACATCACAGAGAAGCCCCACACACCGATGAACGCGAACACCATGCGCAGCAGGCAGTTGATGACGGGGTTCAATCCGAGAGGCTCGAATCCTTGCGGATTCAGGTGCACTATCGAAGCGACCATCCACCCTGCGAGCGTCGCCATCAAAATAATGCACAACACGTACGCAATGCGCTGAATACCTGACGGAAAATCAATTTTCGCCATATCAAGTCCGCCCGTAATCAGCGGGAATCCAGGAATCACAAACAGCATGGCGCCGATGTAAGCCGTGTCATGCTGCAATGCGACGGGCTCGAAAATACCAATCAATCGCAGGGTGCCCGTGCAGGCGAGTGCCGCGACGGCCACGCATACGAATGTCACGAAGAACTGGTTGAGGTGGTGGGCGAACAGGCGGCGGCGCAGCCAGTGGCCAAGTCCCGCGCCGATGAACGCGCCAATCATGTCGAAGGGGCCGCCGCCAAGCAGGAACACGAAGGATGCGCAGGCGCAGGCCGAGGCGAATCCCGCAAATGCCGGCGAATACAGGGGCTTGCGCCGTTCGATCATGTTGAGTCGTTCGTGCGCTTGACGAACGGTGATACCTTGCGTTTGGTTCTTTTCTTTGCCGACATGGTCGAAATGTTCGGCGTATTGGCCTTTTGGCGGCTTGTGATTGCGATTTTTGCGCGTTTTTTTCGTGGTCGCTTCGCTTGACGCAACGTTGGCCACGCTGGCAGTTTCACGCTTGGTTTCACGTTCACTGCGATTATGCTGCTCGCTTGCCGCTTCGATGTCACGCAAGTGCAACGGCTGCGCGATGGTATCGGTCGCTTCGGCGCGTTCCGTCACCATTTCAAGCGCGTCGAGCACGGGATCGTCAGATCCCTCCTGATTCTGTTCGGCTTTCTGACGTTCGCGAAGACGCTTCGACAGGTCAGCCGACACCTGCGACGCATCACGCTTGTCAAGATGCTGCATAAGCCCTTCGGACACGTCGGATTGGCTGTGGTACATCGATCCTTTGCCGAGGTTCACGTTGAACCAGTCAGCGAAGTGTTCGAGCAGCCAAATGCGTTCCGTATTGACGCCGGTGGTTGGTAGGTCGACGACTTCGGTGATGCGGTCTTTGCCGTCGGTGCAGGAGGCTTCGATATCGGTGAGGTTCACGTCGGCGCGTACGTGCACGCCGAGCGGATAGGCGATGCGGTGCATCATTTCGCGGACGCGGAAGCTTCCGGTGCCCGCGCCGAGATCGAGCATACCGACGCGTACGATCACGCTGGCTTTTGCTGCGATTCCCGCTTCAGCGACCGGCTTGTCCCAATCCCGTTCGATATCTTCCATATCGAGCGGAATGGAGTGTGTATGGAATTTGCTGACGGCCGAAGCGCTTTTTTCCGCGCTATCGAAATTCGTCTCATGTTCATGTTCGTATTGTGCGCTCACAAGTTCAGGTCTAACGTGTGGGCTGGTCGGAGGATTTTCGAAATTTCCATCGATTCCACTTTGTGGACACCGTCTGACCATGATGCGGACATTTCCGGTATTTCCGTAACCAAACTGTCGATTTGCCGAGCATACAATGGGTACGCATTTACCCACCAGACTTAGGGCTGTGGGCTCGCAACAGACGGCCAAAACAATCGCGGAGGTGCCGCGAAGGACCGACAGACCGGGCAACCCGATGGTTTGGAGAAGGAGGTCTGATGACAACAGAAAACGAACAGATCACGCCTGCCGACGCAGCTATCGTCTCGTCCGGCACCGGCACCAAAGGCCCCGAGGAGCGTGATCTTCCCGCTTCCCTCAAAGAGGAAATGGATCTGTGTTTGCAGATTCTTCGCGAGGTGCTCGGCGAATTCGATGAAAAGCTGCTGGCCAAGTTCGATGAAGTGCGCGAACACGCACTGAACGCCAGTGCCGAACGCTTCTCCGGCATTCTGACGGATACGAATCCGGATCAGGATGACCTGCAGAAGGTCGTCGACATCATCGATAAAACGGATGTGCATGAGGCACAGCTGCTGGCCCGCGCCTTCACCACCTACTTCCATCTGGCCAACCTATGCGAGGAGAACTACCGCGTCTCCGTGCTGCATAGCCGTGAGGCCGCCGTAGATGAAACCCAAGCCGTCGACCCAGTGAACGAAATGACCTGCGCCTACCACCAGCTCATTAACGAAATGGGTCCGGCCAAAGCCAAGGAACTGCTCGACCAGCTCGAGTTCCATCCGGTGTTCACCGCGCATCCGACTGAAGCCCGCCGCAAAGCCGTGGAAGGCAAAATCCGCCGCATCTCCCAGCTGCTCGCAACGCACAAGCTGCTTGGCGGTTCAGACAGGAAGGAAAACTCCCGTCGACTCTTCAACGAGATCGACGCGCTGTTCCGCACCTCTCCGATCGCACTGAAGAAGCCGACTCCGGTTGAGGAATCTGAAACCATTCTCGATATTTTCGATAATACGTTGTTCTATACCATTCCACAGGTGTACCGTCGTTTCGACGATTGGGTCCTCGGAAATAAGGCTGGCCTCGTGCCGCCGGTATGCCCGGCGTTCTTCCACCCGGGAAGCTGGATCGGCTCCGACCGTGACGGCAACCCGAATGTCACCGCCAAGGTGAGCCGTCAGGTGGCCCGCAAGTTCAGCGACCACGTACTGGGCGCGTTGCAAATCGAGACCCGCCACGTTGGCAAGAACCTGACGATGGAAGCTGAGACCACTCCTGCGAGTGCCGAGCTCAAAAGCCTGTGGAACCATCAGAAGGAAATGAGCGAGCGCCTGACCGACAAGGCCGCACTGATCTCCACCAAGGAGCTGCACCGTGCCGTTATGCTGGTCATGGCCGATCGCCTGAAGGCCACCATCGACCGCGATGCTGATCTCATGTACCACTCCTGCGAGGATTACATCGCCGACCTGAAGGTCGTGCAGCGCTCCCTCGCCGAAGCCAACGCCAAACGTTCCGCCTACGGCCCGCTGCAGGACCTCATCTGGCAGGCAGAGACCTTTGGCTTCCATATGGTCGAGATGGAGTTCCGCCAGCACTCCGTCGTGCATTCCCGAGCGCTGGAGGATATCCGCGAACATGGTCTGCACGGTGAGCGTGGCGAACTGCAGCCGATGACCCACGAGGTGCTCGACACCTTCCGCGCCCTTGGTTCCATCCAGAAGCGCAACGGCATCAAGGCTGCCCGTCGTTACATCATCTCCTTCACCAAGAGCGCCCAAAACATCAAGGACGTGTACGAGCTGAACCGTCTGGCGTTCTCCCATCCCAAGGATGTTCCAACCATCGACGTGATCCCGCTGTTCGAACAGCTTGAGGATCTGCAGAACTCGGTAGACGTACTCGAGGAAATGATCAAGATTCCGGAGGTCCAGGCTCGTCTGAAGGCCACCGGCGGCAAGATGGAAGTCATGCTCGGCTACTCCGACTCCTCGAAGGACGCCGGCCCGACCTCCGCAACCCTGGCCCTGCATTCCGCACAGGAACGCATCGCCAAGTGGGCGGAATCGCATGACATCGATCTGACCCTGTTCCATGGCCGTGGCGG
>OBWY01002122.1_pt1 | contig 10025 bp, 13 predicted proteins | sample 1538081 | NCBI WGS metagenome assembly OBWY01 (sample SAMEA2580089, study PRJEB22360) | human gut metagenome | biome: human gut; feature: human-associated habitat; material: faeces | place: Denmark | collected 2008/2010
TAAAAACAGCGCTGGGCGCCGCCTTTTCAGCGGCGAACAAGTCGCACGGTTGTAGTGCATGGACTTTTTAAAGTTAATGGTATTCAGCACTTTCACCCGGTAACTGTTCTTTAAGAGCATTTTTCCGCACTCTACTAACACTGTCCCCTTCGGATCAGTGACAACATACGATGAGTGCATCTGCATCAGGTTCGGTTTTACGAAAAACCTCGTCTTGCCCGAACCAGAACCGCCGATAACAAGGATATTTTTATTCCTTGCATACTTCGGCTGCTTTGGTCTGCCGGACATCATCAGCCTTTCCGTTTCTGTGAGTAACACGTTGTTCTCAAATACCGGATCGACATAAGGCTCAATGTCTTTCGCTGTCCCCCACCTTGCAGAACCGTACTCCATGCCATGCCGGAACTTCTTGGCGTTCTTGGCTTTGAAATACACTATAAGGCGGAGCGCAATGCCACACCCTATCCCTATCAGCAAATCTTTTGGGTGGAAACTTGGTAACGGGTTGGAAAATAAGTCCTCCATCCCCGCCATGACCGCCATCGCCTTTGCGGAACAACGTGTTGGGGGAACCCCCCCCCCCCCGGCCCCCCCCGCCACAGCCACGCAATTTTGTCGCAGAAATACCCGGCAAGCGCATAGGGGAGGTTCATAAGGAAAAGTTTCTTTTTGTCAACATTCCCCGTCTTTGCCTTGAGCTTTTCAGGGATTGACTTTAGGTCTTTGGCAATGCCCTCTACGATTTTACTCATAATGACTGCCCCCTGTCCTTCTGGTGTTCCCTTGCCTTCTCCCGGTTTTTGTCTTTTCCTAACTGCTCCCGGAACTGCGCCAGCTTCTCCTTTACGGAGATGCGGTTATGCTTTTTCTCATTAACTTTTACAAACTCCTTAAATGCCTGCGTTATTACGTCGGCATCTTTGCCCTTGAATAATACGATGTGCTTCGGCGGCTTTTCCGTCTTATCCTTCTTCACAGCGAACTGCACGTTATACTTCTTTGCCACTCTCTCAAAGGACTTGATGTTGTTATCCGTCACCTCAATGCTCGAAGCGCCCATACCCTGACCGACCAGCTCTTTCACTGATATTTTCCCATGCGGCATCTGCTTTCCCTGTTTCCGGTGTTCCAGATACATCTTCATAGCCTTTTTCAGCACGTCGGCAGTCAGCCGGGAAGATTTAAACACAAGGGCAATGGTTTTCTGTGTCACTTCCTCCTGCATGGTTTTCCTCCTTCTTTTTTTATTGCTGTACGCCCGTCAGGGTGGGACGTACAGCCTGTGGATTAAATATTTCATAAGCTCTCCTTCCCACTTCTGGACAAAAAGTCCAAAAGCTGTTTTTTATCCTATAAGCACCCGGAACGGATACAGGATTCGTATTCTTCCAGTCCTGCGCCTGCATCCTCCCCATATGACAGCTTTATGTCACAGAAGTCATGCAGTGTGCCAGATAACAGAAAATCCTTATAAAATCTTGCAAAATCGCCGCAAAACTTTTCTATGATGCGTGTAAAATCATCACTCTCACGATATTCATAATAAATCTGTTTCCCGCCAGTGCTGCCAAGCATATCCGTAAGCTGGTAACTAAGCTCCCCGGTCTGCTTGACGGAAATCTGCATCAGGTTATAGTCATTCCGCAGCTTGAAATAGGAACTGTGGAACTTTGACGATACTGTGATATTGGGATTCTCCCCCAACTCCGCACAGACCGCCGCCAGCCTTTTCAATAGCTCCGCTGTTGCTTTTTTCTGGAACTCTCTTTTTTTCATTACATCCTCCATTCTGCTTCTGGACAAAAAGTCCAAAAGTTATTGAAACGCAAAAAGGGCAGTTACAAACCGCTGTTTACGGTCTATAACTGCCCTCACGCTGTTTCTGATATTTAATTATCTGTACCGGATCACCGGACACTGCTTTGTCTTTTTCCCTACTTTCCTCCGTTCCAGAGCGAAAACCATATCCCCGGTACGCTCAAAATATCCTATATCCTTTTTCCAGCTCATGCCGCATTTACAATGCTGCAAGCCGATAAACTGCTGTTTCATCTTCCTTCCGCAGTTCGGGCATACCTTTTTGCTCCTGCCCTTCTGCTTTACTTTCGGCTTGTCGGCATCCTGCTTCTTTTCCTTCTTTTCGGGAAGCCCATTCTCCGCTATCCTTGTTTCATAACGTGGCAATCGGTAAAGATACAGGCTGCATATTTCATCAAAGGAAGCCTTTTCCGCTATCCCCTTTACCCTCTGGTAAATCTGTCCCGCAATTTTTTCACAGTCCTCTCCTTCCGGCATCCTGCCATGCTCCCTGTAATAATCACAGGTCTTTTGGAACATACTGTCTGCTATTCCTGCTTTCTGTTTCTGCTTTAAGTCCTTATATGTCCTGTCCGCCCTCCGCTTCCTGTTTCCCAAACGCACCACTCCTTTATCCTGATACGGTCTATTTTAACAGAAAACGCCCCGGAATTGTAAAAAATATCTGCCGCCTTAACCGAAAGCGTCTTTGCACAGGGCTACAAAATATTTCTTTTTCTCCAGTATTTCCTCCTGCCTGTCTTTGGAAAGCAACCTGAATATCTCGTCATAGTCAAGCTCCGCAAGCGGCGTACCCAAAACAGGCGTTAAGACCTCATGTTCATACCATATCCGCCAGAGTTCCTCAAACAGTTCCTCACTGTCTGAAAATGCCATTGCCGAATCAAAGCCTTCTCCCTCACTGAACCATTGCAGACGGACAAATCCGAACCTCCCGGCATCCGCCACTTTCCGGCATTTTGCCCGCTGTTCTTCCGTAATATATTTTTCCGCCATAGCGCACCTCCTAACTCACTTCTGGACAAAAAGTCCAAAAGCTATTGATTCTATTTTAAACAGTAGATTGTGCAAAGGTCAGCGCATAACACGCCTTCCCCATATTTTACAGTGTCAAACAAAAGGCACTGGAACAGCACGTCACGCACACTTGCAAGGCTGACAATGCCCTGTTCTTTCTCTGAAAAGCCTGTGTTTGGAATATCCATATCCTCCGGCACTGCCCGCCTTGCCGAGATACAGTGCGTATAAAGTCCGAGGATATATTTATCCGACATGGGGAAAACAAAGGTTTCCTGCCCGTAATATGTCACCCTGTATTTCTCCTGTTCCCCGTCCGGCACCTTAAAGAAACACTGCACTGTTTCCAGATAAGTATGCCCGTCAAAATCCGGCTTTATTTTCTTTCCGTAATGACTGATTGCGGAAAAAATGCAGTTCCGGTCAAATATGGAATAAGTTCGCTGAAAATCCGGCTTCCTACCCCTGATGTTCATATAAACATTGCTCCCCGTCCCATTTACGGCAAATTTCCCATAATCGCCTGTCCGCAGCAGATAGGACAATACCTCCAGCAGCTTTTCTTTTGACGCAATCTCCTGATAGGGGGAATCGCCAAACTCTATCCCCACAAACTTTAACGGGCAGCTCCCCTTTGCGATCTCCCGTTCCATTGCCCGGTCAATATCCCGCATGGATTCCATTTATCCATCTCCTTCCGCTTTGGACTGGAACAGTCCTTTTTCTTCCCAACCGCCGCCATACATATCATGCTGAACTAACTGCTGGTAATAATGGTTCATGGTATTGGGGGCATTATAGAGGGCAGTCACCATGTATGCCCTGATGTTGGCTATTTTTGTTGTGGTTTCCTTCATACACCCAATGACATACTCCAAATGGGAACTGTCCAGCTTTAAAAACTTAGACTTTACAAGCTCATAAGGGTAATCCTCCCCATTCACCTTTACCGTCCTGCGCTTTACACACACAATCTCGCATATCACCTCATACAGTTCCTCATACAGACCTTTTTCACTCCAATCGCCATATTTCATGTGATGCTCATACTCAATATTTTTCTTAATGATTTCCATGTAGGCGCTGGCTTCATCCATCACATCAATCATACCATTGTCCGGCTTGCCCGGTTCCTGTTTTTCTGTTTCTCTATTTGATTGATTGATAGGATTGGTATAACTCAGATCAGTATAATTAGTATTGTTATAATTAGGGTTCGATTCCCGAACTTCCGCAAGTTCGGTTTCCGAACCTCTTGAAGTTTGATTTCCGAACTCCTGCAAGTTCGGTTTCCGAATCTCTTGAAGTTCGATTTCCGAACTTCTTGAAGTTTGATTATCGAACCTCTTGAAGTTCGGTTTCCGAACTTCTGCGGAATTGTCAGCATTATCAGCTTTTTCCGGCTCTCCTCCCGGTTCTTTCCCGGTATCCAGTGTCGCAAAATTCTTCACATAGATGATGTCCGGCTTGCCCAGTCCCCGTCTTTTCTTCTCAATCAGACCGATTCCCTTTTTGCTGTCAAGCTCCGCAATCACTTTGGCGCATTTCTCCCTTGCGCATCCCAAATCCTCCATTATGTTATCCAGGGTGTAATGGATATACACCCTGTTTTCCTCGTCAAGCCAGCCATTCTTGATTGACAATGCCAGCCTGTCAAGCATCAGACCATAAAGGAGCTTTGCATCGCTGGACAACTCTTTAAACCTTGCGTCTTTTATCAGCAGCCTCGGAACCCGGTAAAAAGAAAACTGTTCCGCTTCGATGCCATAATAATAGTCAAATTTTATTGTGCCATCCACGCTGATGCACCTCCCCTCTATTGTCTTTTCTTCCATTCATCAAGAAGCTGAATGATGATGCCCTCTATTTCCTCACTGCTGCAGTCCTCCGCAAAATATTCGCTGATTTTGTCCGCTTTCAGTGTTACCTTCCGTTCCTTCGGCTTTTCCTCCGTCAGTATCAGGCGCACCATTGCAAGGGTAAGCTCCCCGGTCTTGCCATATTCCTTGATTTTTGCCGACTGCGCCATGCTGACGTTACAGCCTTTTTCCTCTATGACTGCCTGCACCCACTGCTGCGCTTCCTCCGCCAGAAAGGAAATGTCAACTCCCTGTGAGAAACCGAGTTTTTTACCGTCCACCATAGTAAGAAGTTCATCAGACAGCCGGGAAAGCCAGATATACCGCTGTACCTTTTTAGCGTTTTCCCCGGCAGCTTCCCCGACCTCATCCAGTGTGTTTCTTCCTGACTTCTTCCCCTGATGCTTCATGGCTTCATATTTCATCTTGTAGGCTCTCGCCTTCTCACTCGGTAAAATATCTTCCCTCTGGATATTGGAATCCACCATGATTATCGTAGCTTCATCATCGGTGTAGTTGCGGACAACCACAGGCATCTCCGTCTTTCCGGCAAGCTCCGAGCCACGTTTGCGGCGGTGTCCGGCTATGATTTCATAGCCTCCACCCGCCCTCGGTCTTGCAATCCCCGGCACAAGCACCCCATACTGGCGGATACTCTCGGTTGTTTCCTCCATCTTCTCATCGTCCTCCACCCGGAACGGGTGGTCTTTGAACGTGTAAAGCTCTGCCAGCGGCGCATTGATAATCTGTTCAACGCCGCTTTCCTGTGCAGCACTCCCGCCGAACAAATCATCAAAACTTTCCAGAGCAACCTTTGATGCGCTTCTTGGTTTTGCGTTACTGCCCATCTGCGCTCACCTCCTTGCTTTGCGGAGCAAAGTGCGAGTCATCCTGACGAGCAGAGGTGATTACCTCCTTTGTCAGAGAATCATAGGCTGACGCTACTTTCCCCTTTGGATCATGCTTGTAGATGCTGACACCCTCCGCTGAAATCTCCGCCGCCCGGACGGAAATGGGAATGACATTGGCAAATATCCTCACCCGGCTTCCATAGGCTTCCTTCAGCATGGCGCTGATGTCCTTTGCGTAGTTCGTTCGGCTGTCCACCATTGTAAGCAGGATCCCTTCAATCTCCAGCTTCGGGTTAATCTGCCGCTTTACCTTTCCCACCGTCTTAATAAGCTGCTGCAAGCCTTTGACGGGCAGGTATGCCGCCTGTACAGGTATCAGGATACTGTCGGCGCAGGCAAAGGCGTTTATGGTAATCATGCCGAGGGAAGGCATACAATCAATTAAAATATAATCGTAACTCTCCCGGACAATCTCTATGTATGACCGGAGTACCGTTTCCCGGCTCATCACATTCACAAGGGAAACCTCCAGACCGGAAAGCTCAATGTTCCCCGGCATTAAGTCTATCCCTTCCTCATGGTGGAGGATACCTTCCCCCGGCTCTACTTCCCCGTCATTGATTAAGTTCCCCATAATGGTTGCAAGCGTGATTTCCAGACTGTCCGGCTCTGTAAAGCCTAAACTTGCGGTCAGACTGCCCTGTGCATCCGCATCAATCAGAAGCACTTTCTTTCCCTGTTTTGCCAGTCCGATTCCTAAATTGCTTGTGGTGGTGGTCTTGCCCACACCGCCTTTCTGGTTTGCGATTGCGATTATTTTACACATGATGATTCTCCTTTGCTTCTACTAATTTTCTTTTACGTTGCTTTTCCTGACTTCCACATAAGTCCTGTAATATTTCTTTGTCCCTTTGTTTGGGAACATATCGGAAAACTCCGTCACCTCGATTTTCGGATTCCTCTGTAAAATCTTCCCGAACCACTTAATATCGTTCTTCGTTCCCATAAGCCTGACTTTTAACATCAATCCCGTCCTCCAAGCATGGCGTACAAGTTGTGGTTATATGTTACATATTCCGGATAACGAATCTGTACCGCCTGCCAAAAATAAGGCGCATAGGCACAGCAGAACAGTTCTTCCACTGTGTACCGTCTGCACTCGTCCACCTGTTCCTCCGCATCATCATAGTCAAGGACACTCGGCGTACCATTGCAGTAAAGGTTAAACGCCATCCTGACTACTTTTAAGCTCCCGCTGGTCTGCCAGCCTTCGTGCAGGCACTCCGTTTTTACACAGCCTGTCTTAAAGTTATAAATGCTGTTGATATTTCTTCTTGTGTCATCGCTGATACCAAGACAATATACAAGCGCTTTGTGGTACACGTCCTGATACCTGACCTCTTTCAATTTTTCATAGTAGAATTTTTCATGTGCATCACTGATAAAAATAATCGCTTTCTCTGCTCCTAACGCTGTACTACTCATGTTCATTTCCTCCATTTCTTATTTTGTTTTTTGACCATAACAAAAGGACACTTCCCTAAAATTTTCTTTTAGAAAAATGTCCTTATCGTACAAAATATTAACTTGAACTGACACGAGTTTAATTTAAAATCATTTATTTTAACCCTTTAAGAGAGTTTATTTTGTCGTACTCTTGTCGTACCATACTAGCTTTAAGTCCGCAAACCCTTGATTTTACTGGTCTTTTCCGCCAAGAGTTTTCATTGTCGGGAACAGCAGCACATCCCTGATGGCCGGTGAATCCGTCAGCAGCATGACCATACGGTCAATACCGAATCCGATTCCTCCCGTCGGAGGCATGCCCACCTCCAGCGCGTTTAAGAAGTCCTCGTCCGTGTGGTTGGCCTCCTCATCGCCCTGGGCCAGAAGCTCTTCCTGTGCCCTAAACCGCTCCCTCTGGTCAATGGGATCATTGATCTCCGAGTAGGCGTTGGCCATCTCCCAGCCGTTCATAAAGAACTCAAAACGCTCCACATAGTCGGGATTGCCTGGCTTTTTCTTGGTCAGAGGTGAAATCTCCACCGGATGGTCCAGAACAAAGGTAGGCTGAACCAGGTGCTCCTCTGCAAACTCCTCAAAGAACAGATTCAGGATATCGCCCTTCTTATGGCGCCCCTCAAACTCCACTCCCTTTTCCTTGGCAACAGCTCTTGCCTCCTCCAGGGTATGAATCTGGTCAAAATCAACTCCGGCATACTTCTTTACCGCGTCCACCATGGTGATGCGGGCAAAAGGCTTGCCCAAATCCATCTCCACGCCTTTATAAGTAATGGTGGTGGTACCAAGCACCTCCTGAGCCACAAAACGGTACAGCTTCTCGGTCAGGTCCATCATCCCGTTGTAATCCGTATAAGCCTGATACAGCTCCATCAGGGTGAACTCCGGGTTGTGCCTGGTATCCAGACCCTCGTTGCGGAATACACGCCCAATCTCATAAACCCTCTCAAGTCCGCCTACAATAAGCCTCTTCAGATAAAGCTCCAGGGATATACGAAGCTTTAAATCCTCATCCAGGGCATTGAAATGGGTCTCGAAAGGCCTTGCGGCAGCGCCGCCTGCATTGGAAACCAGCATAGGGGTCTCCACTTCCATAAAGCCCTCTCCGCCCAGATATTTGCGGATGGCAGCCAGTATCCTGGAACGCTTGATGAAGGTATCCTTCACCTCTGCGTTCATGATCAGGTCCACGTAGCGCTGGCGGTAACGCATATCCGTATCTGTCAGGCCATGGAACTTCTCAGGAAGCACCTGAAGGCTCTTGGAAAGAAGGGTCACCTCTGTGGCATGAATGGATATCTCGCCTGTCTTGGTGGTAAAGGCAGTTCCCTTCACACCCACGATATCGCCGATGTCCATTTTCTTGAAATCCTTATAAGACTCCTCACCCACGCTGTCCCTTGCCACATAAACCTGGATGCTGCCTTTTAAATCCTGTACATTACAGAAAGAAGCCTTGCCCATGACACGTTTGAACATCATACGCCCAGCAATGGCTGCTTCCTTCCCCTCCCACTGCTCATAGCTATCCTTGATATCCATGCTGTGGGCAGTCACATCATATTTTGTAATCTGGAAAGGGTCCTTTCCAGCTGTCTGAAGCTCCGCCAGCTTATCCCTGCGCGCCTTCAGCACATGATTTAAATCTGTATCTGCCTGATTAACCTTCTGCTGTTCTCCCACGTCCTTAACTCCTTTGTGTCAGATTTATGAAACCCTCTGGATTTCCAGCACCTTATACTGGATATCCCCTGCCTGGGTCTCCACGTCTACGCATTCACCCACTACCTTGCCTATCAGGGCGCGGCCTACCGGTGATTCGTTGCTTATCTTATTCTGCAGGCTGTTGGCCTCGGTGGAAACAACGATATAGAACTCCATCTCCTCATCATACTCCACATCCAGAAGCTTTACCTTACATCCGATATTAATTTTATCCAGGTCAATTTCATCCTCTACCACGACCTCGGCGTTCTTAAGAAGCTTCTCCAGTTCCTCGATACGCAGCTCAATGTCCCTCTGCTCATCCTTGGCTGCATCATACTCTGCATTCTCGGACAAATCGCCCTGCTCTCTTGCTTCCTTAATCTTCTGCGCAACTTCTTTTCTTTTGACAACTTTCAGATTCTGCAGTTCATCCTCGTACTGTTTGAGTCCGGCATATGTCAAAATGTGTTTCTTATCTGCCATCTTACCCGCTTCCTTCCTTTAATTCTTACTTTATGTTGATTTCACTTGAGTATCATTCTTAATGTCCACACATTCTAAGTATTATATAGGAAAATGTGTCCATTGTCAAGATTGGATTTTCCTGTCCAGAAGCTCCACGAACCCCTCCAATGTCTCCACCTGATTGATTTCATTCCTCAGTGTGGCTGAGTGGGGCATTCCTTTTGTATACCAGGCCATATGGCCCCTCATTTCCCGCATGGCAACCCCTTCTCCCTTGAACTGTACCAGCATCCGGCCGTGCCGCAGAATCATGGCCTTTATCTCAGCCATGGAAGGTCCCGGAAGAACCTCCCCTGTATCCAGATAGTGGTTAATCCGGCCGAACAGCCACGGATTCCCCTTGGCTCCCCTGGCCACCATAATGCCGTCGCATCCTGTCTCCTTAAGCATCCTGCCGGCGTCCTCCGGCGTAAAGATATCCCCGTTTCCAATGACAGGGATCCGTACCGCCTCCTTCACCTGACGGATGATGTCCCAGTCCGCCTTTCCTGAATAATACTGCTCCCTGGTGCGCCCATGGACAGCCACCGCTGCAACGCCGCAGCTTTCCGCCATCTTAGCAAATTCCACGGCATTGACAGAGAGGTCGTTGAACCCCTTGCGGAATTTCACAGTCACGGGCTTTTTCACCGCTTTCACCATGGCGGTCATCACTTCCTTTGCCCGTTCAGGATTCTTCATCAGCGCGGACCCCTCGCCGTTGTTGACGATTTTCGGCACAGGG